>SAMEA3663271__coassemble_500_pt1 | contig 11806 bp, 12 predicted proteins | sample SAMEA3663271__metabat2_low_PE_018 | metagenome-assembled genome bin SAMEA3663271 (sample SAMEA3663271) | pig gut metagenome | biome: pig gut; feature: pig-associated habitat; material: faeces | place: China | collected 2013
AGTTTGACATTGCTATTGACGGTTTCTTTCTCGCTATAGGTCACAAACCAAACACAGACCCATTTGCAGGCAAAATAGACTTGGACGAAGCAGGATACATCAAAACTTTCAATGGCACTACACAAACAAACGTCCCTGGAATCTTTGCAGCAGGTGACGTGGCAGACCCTCGTTATCGTCAAGCTATCTCCGCAGCAGGAACAGGCTGTCGAGCTGCTATCGATGCAGAAAAGTTTATAAACGAAAACGCTATTTAACGCTATATGCTCACTTACAACACTCATCTTAAAAAGCTCGTTCTTCCGGAATATGGCAGAATTATCCAGAAAATGGTAAACCACTGCCTCACTATAGAAAACCGCGAAGAAAGAAATCTTTGTGCTCAGACTATTATCAACGCAATGGGTAACCTTTTTCCGGCACTCAAAGAAGGAGATGAAAACCAAAGAAAACTTTGGGATCACCTCGCTATTATGTCTGATTTCAAACTTGATGTTGACTATCCTTTTGATATCGTACAACAGCAGGCTCTGGACACAAAACCGGAAAAACTTGCTTACAATGAAGTAATTTCAGACAACAGACACTACGGCAGGCACCTCATTGCCATGATTCAACGTGCAGCACAAATGGAAGCAAGTGAAGAACGTGATGCACTCGTGCTTATGCTGGCAAACCAAATGAAAAAGGTGATGCTCGCAGACGGCAATGACAGCATTGACGATGTTCGCATTTTCAAAGACCTTGCCGCTATTTCTCGAGGAGAATTTCGCCTTAATCCGGAGGAAGTTCACCTCAACGAATACAAAATAATTGTTCCACAGACAGGAAAAAAGAAAAAGAAAAAATGATTCATCGCAGCGACACCTCCCGTATTGGTAAAATACTGAAAACGCATGGAATAAATGGAGAAGTTGTGGTAAATCTTGACTGCGACTTAGACTTAACGGAAATAAAATGTGTATTTTTAGACATTGATTCCATACTCGTGCCGTTTTTTGCTGAAAATGTAAGGCAAAGAAGTGCTGAATCACTTCTCGTGAAATTTGACGGCATTGAAAATGAATCGGAAGCAGGAGAAATAGTAGGCAAAGAGGTGTTTGCAAGCAAAGAAGATGTAGGTGAAGAAGACTTGGAAGGCTTTTATGCGGAAGACCTTATCGGCTACAAAACATTTGACGGCGAAAAATACATAGGTGAAATAGCGGATATAGACGTTTCTACGGATAATTCACTATTTATAGTGAAAACGGACGATAAGAAAACTATCTATATTCCTATTGCAGATGAATTTATAGTGCAATTAGACCCGGACGGCAAGCAGATTGTTTTTGATTTGCCCACAGGACTGACAGATATGTAATGAGCAGAAATCCAAATAGAGAACATTCTTTCCGTTTCAAGCAGTTTGAACTTTCAAACAGCCTAAGTGCTATGAAAATAAATACGGACGGTGTGCTTCTCGGGGCTTGGACTGATGCAATCGGCAAAACGAATATTTTAGATGTAGGAACAGGCACAGGCATCATTGCTATTATGCTTGCACAACGTAATTCCTCGGCAAAAATTACGGCTATTGATATAGATAAATTTGCTGCAAAAGAAGCTGCGACAAATGTGGAAAAATGTCCGTGGAATGAACGACTGAATGTGATTCATACGGATTTCAAAACATTTACCCCGGAAGGCAAGTTCGACCTTATTGTAAGCAACCCGCCATACTTTGATAATGGTATCAAAGCCCCTGACGCTTCTCGTGCGACTGCTCGCCATAATGACACATTGGACTATGCGGAACTGATTTCACTTGCAAGCAATATGCTCTTGGATTCAGGCTCTCTTTCGCTCATTGCCCCGTATTCTCGCCTTGATGACATCACATACAATGCGGAACTTGCAAAATTGTATGCTACCCATCAAACCTCTGTATTTAACAAGCCTTCCGGCAATGCAATCCGAGTGATGATGACATTGTCCAAGTGCCGGACGGAAAAAATCACGGATAGCATTGCAATCTATGCGGACACCGGGGGCTACACGGAAGAATACAAACATTTAACAAAAGATTTTTACTTGAATTTTTAGAATATATTCCATAAAATCTCATTATCCATACATGCAACTATTTGATAATAAAAAACTTACAATTAAGCCTGCAGCATCATTAGTATTACTTTTCTCTCTCTTTCTCTTTATGCTGATAGCAGTGAGCTTGATAACACAATTATTAAGTTCATTGACGGATAATACTGCCGCCGTTCTCCGCATAAGTTCCGTGTTGCAAAACGTTTTGGTATTCATTTTACCGGCTATAGCCACAGCTATGCTCTCTACGCGTTTTCCTGCAACTCTACTTGCTATAGACAAGGTTCCATCAGGCAAGTTCATAATGCTTTCCATAACCGCACTTATAGTGTCTATTCCTCTGATGAACAACATTATAGACTGGAATCAGAATATCACACTTCCCGAATCACTCTCAGCGTTTAACGAATATATGCGGCAACTTGAAAAAGGGGCTGAAAAAGCCGTTAACGACATCACGGGTGGAGATACCGTCGGCACTCTGATAATGAGTATTCTTATAGTGGGAATATTCACAGGATTGGGCGAAGAAATCTTTTTTCGCGGTGGACTTTTGCGTCTTTTCAGTTGCATAAAAGGAATGTCACCACACATGGCAATCTGGCTTACAGCATTTCTTTTCTCTGCACTTCACATGCAATTTTTGGGCTTTGTACCACGAATGTTATTGGGTGTATTTTTCGGTTATCTCACATTTTGGAGTGGTTCACTATGGCTTCCTATAATTATTCATGCCCTAAATAATAGCATAATTGTCACTGCAGATTGGATTAACAATCGCAGCGGCTCGACAGTTGACGTAAATTCTATAGGACTTGGTGATGATGCCGCACTTTTAATCATTTTGAGCATTATTTTAACAGTTATAGTGTTTTTTGCTCTTTACAAACAGTCACTGATTATTCAAAATGACAAATATTCAAAAGAAAAAAAATAAAAAGGACTTTATATATCACAAAACAGCCGGCGGGTTGAACATTATTTACCGCTATGCAGACAGTAATGTGGAATACTGCGGCGTAGATGTTGCAGTGGGTAGCAGAAACGAAGAACCGAGCCAATACGGCTTAGCTCACTTTATTGAGCACTCTCTTTTCAAAGGCACGCAAAAACATAAAGCAAGCTACATTGCAAACCGTATGGAGCAAGTGGGCGGTGAACTAAATGCCTATACCACTAAAGATGAAACTGTTATTTACTCTACTTTTCCCAAGGGTAACTTAAACCGTGCAGTAACACTCATCTCAGATCTGGTGATAAATTCCGTTTTTCCGGAAGAACAACTAAACAGGGAACGTGATGTGGTTCTTGATGAAATAGATAGTTATCGTGATGCACCGGCAGATGCCATTTACGACGATTTTGAAGAATACCTGTTTCAAGGCACATCACTGGCACACAATATTCTTGGGAACAAAAACACCATTTATACCTTTGATTCCGAAGTATGCAAAAATTTTATGAAAAAATACTATGTCGCATCAAATATGGTGTTTTTTTATATGGGTGCCACGCAGGCAGAAAAAGTATTCGGAATCGTGGAAAAATGTTTTGCAGACCTTAATAGCGGAGCAGTCCGGACAGATTCAAGCGAAATATGTTCACTACAAAAAAACGTATCCTTCCGGAAAGAGGAACACATTGATTGCCACCAATCTCACACTATTGTAGGTTGCACAATCCCGGGAGCAAAATCAAAGGCTAAATATTCATTGGCATTGCTCACAAATATGCTTGGCGGACCGGGCATGAATGCACGTCTTAACACCGTACTCCGAGAAAAAAGAGGACTTGTGTATAACATTGACGCATCCACGGTTTTCTATCGCGATTGCGGTGAATTTACCATTTATTTCGGTTGCGATAAGGAGGATACAAACAAGTGCTTATCTCTCATTAACAGCGAAATAGCAAAGGTTGCAAACGGAATTTCTCAAGTACAACTGGACAAGGCTCGCAAGCAATACCTCGGGCAACTGATTGTAGCGAGTGAAAACAAGGAGCAACTGACACTTTCCACAGCACATGAATACCTTTTCAACGTACTTTCACAACCGGAATCACCGGAACCTATATCCTCTCACATTGAGGATATTAACGCTATCACCTGCAGTGATATAGAAGAGGCTGCACGGATAATTTCGCCCGACAAGCTGTCCATACTCACTTTTGTATAGCGAAATATCATATTTTTTTCGTAATTTTGTGGAATAAAATCAAGAAATTAACAAAAAATAAATAACAAAAACGGCACAAAAATGAAACGACTTTTCACATCACTCGTTGTGCTTCTATCAGCACTCTACATCACTTCTTATGCTCAGATGATTGACCCTATACAATGGCAACACAGCATAAACAAAACGTCTGACACTGAAGGCACTCTCACTTTCAACGTTATTATGGAAAAAGGCTGGCATATTTACGGCACTCAACTTCCTGACGGAGGTCCAAATCCTACTGAATTTGTTTTTGACCAAACGGAAGGAATTGAATTTGGCGAGCCACAACCTTCAATAGCTGCAGTAAAAGCAATGGACGATGTTTTCGGACTTGAACTGAGCTGGTGGGACGAAAATGTAAGTTTTACAGTTTCATACAAAGTTTTAGATGCCGAACAGGTAAAGAAAATCAGTGGCTACGTCTCTTTCCAAGGTTGCAACGATGAAAGTTGTATTGCTCCAACTAAGGTTGTTTTCAGTTATCCACTTACTGAAGATGTTGAAGAAAGTGAAACAGAGAATCTCTCTGCCACATTCGGAGTTGATGAAAACGGCACAGACCTTTGGGCACCGGTTGACCTGCCGGAAGGTGACGAAAACTCTGAAATCGGCTCTGCACCATGGTGGTACATTTTCATACTTGGTTTTGGAGGAGGTTTCATAGCACTTCTCACACCTTGTGTATGGCCGCTTATACCTATGACAGTGAGTTTTTTTCTCAAAAAAAATTCAAACAAGTCCAAATCTATTCGTGAGGCAATGATTTATGGTGTTTCAATCATCGTAATTTATCTTGTACTTGGACTTACAATAACAGCAATCTTCGGAGCAAGCAAACTGAATGACCTTGCCACAAACGCAATATTTAACCTTGCATTCTTTTTGCTTCTCCTTGTTTTTGCAATCTCATTTTTCGGAGCATTTGACATAAAATTGCCGTCTAAATGGTCCACAAGCGTTGACAACAAAGCGGAATCCACAACGGGTATCATAAGCATATTTTTTATGGCTTTTACCCTTGCTCTCGTTTCATTTTCATGTACCGGTCCGATTATCGGCACTCTCCTTGTGGAAGCTGCATCTTCCGGTGACATTGTAGGTCCTGCTATAGGTATGGGAGGCTTCGCACTTGCACTTGCACTGCCTTTCACACTTTTTGCAATCTTCCCGTCATGGCTCAAAGAAATGCCAAAATCAGGAGGTTGGCTTAATTCCGTAAAAGTGGTACTCGGTTTTTTGGAACTTGCTCTATCACTCAAATTTCTCTCCGTGGCAGACCTCGCATACGGTTGGGGCATATTGGATAGAGAAGTGTTTATTTGTCTTTGGGTTGTGATTTTTGCAATGCTCGGTTTTTACCTCCTCGGCAAAATTCGTTTCAGCCACGATAGTCCCACTGAACACGTTTCCATTTTTCGTTTTTTCCTCTCCATGATTTCCCTTAGCTTTGCCATATACCTTATTCCGGGTCTTTGGGGAGCACCGCTCAAGAGCGTAAGTGCTTTCGTACCTCCTTTGTACACCCAGGACTTCAACCTATATGAAGAAGGCAATTTCAAGTCTTTTGACGACTACGACAAAGGTATGGCATACGCAGAAGAAGCAGGACTACCCGTGCTTATTGATTTCTCCGGCTATGGCTGTGTAAACTGTCGCAAAATGGAAGGTGCTGTGTTTGACACTCCGGAAGTTAAACAGATTATTTCCGACAATTTCGTGCTCATTACACTTATGGTCGATGACAAACAGGATTTGCATCACCCGATAGATATCACTGAAAACGGAAAAACTATACGTCTCTCCACTATTGGTGACAAATGGAGCTTCTTGCAGAGACATAAATTTGCCGCAAACTCTCAACCATATTACATTATCCTTGACAACGAAGGCAAAGCTCTCACACCACCAACGTACTACGATGAAAATGTGGATAAATTCGTTAATTGGCTCAATACCGGTATTGAAAACTACAATAAATAATGACTAAACATTCAAGACAAGACAAAATAGAGGCACTCGGCAGGATTATCGACACACTCGATATCCTGCGAGTAAAATGCCCTTGGGACGCAAAGCAAACAAACGAAAGCCTGCGTCCTAATACTATAGAAGAGGTTTTCGAACTCTGTGACGCTCTTATCGCAGAAGATAATGCTAATATCAAAAAAGAACTCGGCGACGTTCTTCTTCATATCCTTTTTTATGCCAAGATAGGCGAAGAAAAAGAAGCGTTTGACATTGTTGATGTCGCTGATGCTCTGAACAATAAACTCATTTTCCGCCACCCGCACGTCTTTGGCGACATCAATGTAAAAGACTCCCATGAAGTGGAGCAAAACTGGGAACAAATCAAGCTCAAAGAAAAAGACGGAAACAAATCCGTTCTCGCAGGCGTTCCTAAAGCACTCCCTGCCATGATTAAGGCTGAAAGAATACAGGAAAAAGCTGCAAACGTAGGCTTTGACTGGGAAAAGCCGGAAGACGTTTGGAAGAAAGTAAAAGAAGAAATATGCGAATTTGAGACTGAAGTGCAGAAAAGCAACAAAAAAGATATGGAAAAAGAAATGGGAGACCTTTTCTTTGCTCTGATAAATGCCGCTCGCCTTTATCATATCAACCCTGAAAATGCACTGGAATACACAAATCGCAAATTTATCGCTCGTTTCAATTACATTGAAAACAAGGCCAAAAACTCCGGCAAAAATCTCAAAGATATGTCTCTTGCTGAAATGGAAGAACTTTGGCAAGAAGCTAAGCATAACAGCTGATTAGAAAAATAGCGATTTTAGCAATAATTGAAAAACTGCAAAAAATGATTGTCTGCATAACAGAGAAACCAAGCGTAGCAAAAGACATCGCTGCAATTTTAGGAGCAAACGTCAAGCGTGACGGCTTCTATGAAGGTGGTGACTACCGTGTTACGTGGACTTTCGGACACCTATGCACCCTGAAAGAGCCTAACGACTATCTTCCGCAGTGGAAGCGGTGGACTCTTGGCTCACTGCCTATGATTCCGGAAAAATTTGGCATAAAACTTATTCCTGATTCCGGAATTGAAAAGCAATTCAAGGTTATTGAAAAACTTTTCTCACAGGCTACTGAGATTATAAACTGCGGTGATGCCGGACAGGAAGGAGAACTCATTCAGCGATGGGTTATGCAAAAAGCCGCTGCCAAATGTCCGGTAAAGCGTCTTTGGATTTCTTCGCTTACAGACGAATCCATAAAAGCAGGGTTCAAGGACTTAAAGCCACAAGCAGAGTTTGACTCGCTTTACCATGCCGGACTTGCTCGTGCTATAGGTGATTGGATTTTGGGTATGAATGCCACAAGACTTTACACTCTCAAATATGGTCAGCAAGGGAACGTACTTTCCATAGGCAGAGTGCAGACCCCTACCCTCTCCCTTATTGTGCAGCGTCACCATGAAATTGCAAACTTTGTTCCGGAAGACTACTTTGAAATCAAAACGGAATACCGCAACGTGACATTTAACTCCACAAGCGGAAAATTCAAAACTGCAGACGAAGCACAAGCTATCATAGACCACATCGCAAATTTCCCGTTTGTGGTAAATTCCGTAAGCGAAAAAAAAGGACGTGAAGCACCACCTCGTCTCTTTGACTTGACATCGCTCCAAGTTGAATGTAATAAACGTTGGGGGTGGACAGCAGACGAGACTCTGAGACTTATCCAATCTCTATACGAGAAAAAAGTCACAACATACCCACGTGTAGATACTACATACCTCAGCGAAGACATTTACGCCAAAGTGCCTGATATTCTTCGCAAAATGACACCATACGCAGAACAGACCGCTCCTGTCCTATCAACAAAAATACCCAAATCAAAAAAAGTATTTGACAATTCAAAGGTAACGGACCACCATGCTATTATCCCCACAGGTGAACACCCCGGGGGACTTGTGGGCGATGAAAGAAAATTATATCACCTGATTGCACTCCGTTTCATTGCAGCCTTTTATCCGGACTGTATTTTCCAGACCACTACAGTATTGGGAACCGCAGACAAACATGAATTTAAGGCTACAGGAAAAGTTATTACGGAGCAAGGGTGGAGAATGATTTTGCAACCTACTGCTAATGATTCCAATGAGGAAGACAAAATTTTGCCCCCCCTTACACAAGGAGAGAGCGGTTCACACAAACCTGAAATTGTAAAAAAAACCACTCAGCCGCCTAAGTATTACACGGAAGGCACACTCCTCCGTGCTATGGAATCTGCAGGGAAAATGGTTGACGATGAAGAACTGCGTGAGGCTATGAAAGAAAATGGTATTGGTCGCCCTTCTACTCGTGCAGCCATAATAGAAACTCTTTTCAAGAGAAAATATATCTACAGGGAACGCAAAAACATCATGGCATCACCTGCAGGTATTCAACTTATAGCCACTATTAACCAGGAACTTCTAAAATCCGCAAAACTCACCGGAATCTGGGAAAACAGACTTCGTAGAATTGAACGAGGTGACTATAGTGCTGCAGATTTTATCACAGAACTGAAGAATCAAATAAATGAAATTGTGATAAATGTGCTGAATGATAGTTCCGCACAAAAAATTATCACAAATCAGGGAAGCGATAATACAGCTAAAAATAGCAACACAAAAACAGACAAAACGCCAAAAAAACGCACTCCAAGAAAGCCAAAGTATGCCGCTATTGAGGAAATTCCATGCCCTCTCTGCGGAAAAGGGCACATTATAAAAGGAAAAACGGCTTTCGGCTGTAGTAACTATGCCGGTGGTTGCACCACTACATACCCCTTCACTGCATTTCCTGAAGATTCCAAGCCCGACGAACTTTACAAACTAATCAAAAACACTAAAAAATAATCGTATGAACAGTATTTTTCAATACATAGCCGTTGCACTCCTCGTGGTAATCTCCGCAATTTATTTTTATAATCATTTCACGCGGAAAGATTCCGGCTGCGACTGTTGTGAATTGAAAAATTCATGTAAGAAAAGTAAAAGCAAGAAAAAAACGAAAGATATAAAAGAGAAATAAAATGGCACGAAAACGTAAAGAATTACCTATTCTTGAGGATATTACCATTACAGATGTTGCTGCAGAAGGTAATGCGGTGGCTCGAACTGCAGACGACATGGTGGTGTTCATACCATTTGGTGCACCCGGCGATGTTGTTGACGTAAAAGTCACAAAAAAGAAAAAATCATACGCCGAGGGTAACATACTAAATATGAAAAAGCCTTCAGATATACGTGTTGAACCTCGCTGCGAGCATTTCACAATCTGCGGAGGTTGCCGTTGGCAGCATTTGCCCTACGAAATGCAACTAAAATGCAAACAGCAGCAAGTGTTTGATGCACTCACACGCATTGCACACGTGCCATTTCCGGAAATTACTCCCATTATCGGCTCAAAAGAAATATGGGAGTACCGAAACAAGATGGAGTACACATTCTCAAACCGTTGCTGGCTTACATACGAGCAACTGAACAGCGGACTTGAGTTTCCGGACCGCGATGCTGCAGGCTTCCATATTCCCGGTGCTTTTGACAAAGTTTTAGACATAAAAAAATGTCACCTGCAAGATGACATTTCAAACCGTTTACGTCTCTTTATAAAACAATTCGGTAAAGACAACGGCTTCTCTTTCTACGACATTCGTGCTTGCAGCGGTTTCTTACGCACTTTGATGATAAGAATTGCCACAACAGGCGAAATAATGGCTGTAATGGTGTTCGGAGAAAAGAACGATTCACAAATAAATGCTCTTATGAATGCTGTTCGTAATAATTTCCCGGAAATAACATCGCTCCTTTATGTGATAAACACAAAAGTAAACGACACTATTGCGGACCAAGAAATTCTCCTGCACACCGGCAAAGAATACATTGAGGAAGAAATGGACGGTCTGCGTTTCCGCATAGGTCCAAAATCTTTTTATCAAACAAACTCTCGCCAAGCACTCACACTTTACACCGTGGCAAGAAATTTTGCACAACTCACCGGAAATGAGCTCGTTTATGACCTATACACAGGAACAGGTACCATTGCAAACTTCGTTGCTCGTCATTGCCGCCATGTGATTGGTATTGAATATGTTGAAGATGCTATCAAAGATGCTCACATAAATGCAAAAGTAAATAGTTTGGACAACACCGAGTTTTATGCCGGAGATATGAAAGATGTGCTGACAGACGATTTCATTGCGGAACATGGCAGACCGGACGTGATGATTGTGGACCCTCCGCGTGCAGGTATGCATGGCGATGTAGTAGATGTGATTTTGAACGCAGAACCGGAGCGTATAGTATATGTAAGCTGCAACCCTGCCACTCAAGCTCGTGACCTGGCTTTACTGAACGTAAAATACGACATAACAGCAGTGCAACCCGTGGATATGTTCCCACACACTCAGCATGTGGAAAACGTTGTGGCACTCCGTTTACGAAAGAATTAAATTCTTTTACCCATGGCAAAGGAGATAGAACGAAAATTTTTGGTTAAAGACCTTAGTTTCATGCCAATGGCAAGTGAAATTATCCACATTTGCCAGGGATATATTTCTCGTCGCCCGGAGGGGACAGTCCGTGTCCGAATAAAAGGCAAAAAAGGGTTTATCACCATAAAAAGCAAAAACGCAGGGGCTAGACGAGACGAATGGGAATACGAGATTCCTCTTGCCGATGCTCAAGAAATGCTCTCAAACGTTTGTGAAGGAGCTATAATAGATAAGCACAGATATATTATTGATTTCAAGGGCTTTATATGGGAAATAGACGTTTTTCACGGTTCACACGAAGGGCTCATCGTTGCAGAAATAGAACTGTCCTCTACCGACACTGCTTTTCCGCTACCACCTTTCATAGCAGAGGAGGTAACCGGAAATCCTGATTATTATAACTCAAATTTGTAATAGAGCATAATAAATAATTATTACTGTCCGCTAAACTTTAAGGATAGCAATAGTACGGATAAGGAGAAACTGGACTGGTTCAGGGTTATCAATATTGCCCGAGAGAAACTTCTCGATCAGGAGTTGCTCAATGCCGTTTATACCGGTCCGTTTGTTTCGGATGCACGTCGCCACTTCTCCAAGAATGGTTGTCCGGCATATAAACTCGGTGCTGATTATCTGAATGGCAATGCTATTGAATAGGCTTATCTATCCACAATTCTCAAATGGGCGGCTCGCTATGATGGTATTGCAAAGATAGATGAGTATATGGCTCTTCATCAGTTTGATCCCAATGCCAATAAGCTATGGGCATACTTTGTGGCTATCATCACTTGGATTCGCTCGACATTCCCGAAATATCGCCGCGAGATGAAAGGTCTTGACTGGGGAGCGATGTATGATGGGTTCCATGAGAATACATACGATACTGGCGAGCTCGAAAAACAAATACGTGACTTAATGGAGGATGATGAGATAATGAACAAAGCCGGAATCTACGGCTCAGTAGCTATTTAGTGTGGGTAGGCGTAAAGTTTAGCAATGCGAAAGAG
>SAMEA3663271__coassemble_510_pt1 | contig 11636 bp, 10 predicted proteins | sample SAMEA3663271__metabat2_low_PE_018 | metagenome-assembled genome bin SAMEA3663271 (sample SAMEA3663271) | pig gut metagenome | biome: pig gut; feature: pig-associated habitat; material: faeces | place: China | collected 2013
AAGCAGCTCCATCTTTATCCACATTGACATCACCTTTAGTTCTTGTATATATGAATTCGGCACTTGATATTTCTACCTGGCAACCGCTCTTATAAACAATACCCTCTGCAGGCATTTCAATCTGCAAAGTTTTGATTTTTGAGAAAGCGTGGTGGAATGTGAGAGGAACGCGTGTTTGCTTGCTCTGGTTGCCTGCAAATGCAAAGAGAACATCGTGTGAGCAATCCACGTCGGTGATTGTCATAACATTGCCGGAAGCATTGCTTGCAGCAAATGTAGCATTGTCTGTGTATGGGAAATAAGCATAGAAATCCATATTGTTTTCAGGCCAGAATTTCAAATCCGCCAAGTTTGCATATTCCCAAGTGCTGCTTGTTGCGTCCCATTTTTGTTCTACGCCATTTGTGCCTTTATTCAAGTAGATGGCATGATTTGAATAACCTGCAACACCAAAGTTGTCTCCCTTCATGTTGTCTGATGTGATATCGGCACCAACAGCACGAGATTTTGTTGGGTACGCTGCAAAAGAGATTGCATCTGTCTTGTCAAGGATGCCGTTTTCATTTGCTTCATTTGAGCAGCTGCTCAGTGCGAGCAGTGCCGGGCATACTAATAAATAAAACTTCTTCATCATAATAAAATTTTGTTTTTTTTATTGTTATTAATTTTTATAGTGTTATTTCTTGTTTTATATCGTTCCAGGGTAATGTTTCGGGTGCAAATCCCTCAACGTCAGACGAGGAGGGGTCTGTGGGCGGCAATGTCAACTCCAAGTATATGTCTATATCGTCGTAAATATTGCCGTCTATGTCTCTGTTTTTGAGCCACTGAACAAATTGCTCCGTTACGTCTGCCTTCACGGTGTGGACTTCGTTGTTCACAAGCACAAAGTTCAGCGTCACTTCAAATTTCTGTCCGGCAAGGAGATTTTCTTTGTTGAAACTGTAGGTGTTAAACGTCTGTGTGAGCAGAGCCTCGGTGTAGTCGCTGCTGCGGTACTCACGGTTTACCAGGTTGTAAGCAAAGACTGCCGTCTGCTTGCCGGGTATTTCCGTGGCAAGGTTCACAGACTTGGCAAGTCCGGTGATATACGACGGCTGCATACCTCTGCAGTAGTTTACACCTTTCACATACACGTTTATGTTTACTTTCTTTGTCACGGGATGCTGAACGGTGGGTATTTCCATCGTCACTATGTCGTGAATGTATTCTTCCGGTTGGTCATAGAAATAGTCGTTGTATGGTGGTTCGAATAACACGTTAAGTACGCTTGAAACCGTCAGATAGTCCGGGTATTCATTGTTAAACACCGTGTCTGCAGCGATGTAAGCACTGAAATCTTCAAAATTTTGCTCCGTGTTGAGGTTGATATTCGGCAGTTCTACGCGGCTGTCGTTTATCACTATCAAATTGTATGTTCCGGGGTCAAGATTTATCCTTGGTGAATGCCAGTTTGCGTCAGGCGGCAGCTCTTTCGCAAATTGGTGCGTCTCGGAGTCAAAAGCAAACACTGTCACGCCGTTTATAGGATTATCTCTGTTGTATTTAGCATCTTCCTCCCAGAAAGCCGTCTGACTCCAGTCTATATTCAGCTGCACGAGATTGCGACTTTTTGCGTCATAATAGAGGTGGTCGCGTGCACACGAACAGAGCATCATCACAACGCCGAAAAAAATAATATGCGTGATATTTTTAGCGTTCATGATGCTTTATGCGTTTTGTATGGTTAAACGTATAAACTATTGACACATTGAGAGATACAGGAAAGACGGTTTTCAAAGTATGCGACATCCAAGGATAGTCTTTAACCTTAATAGTACCATATTTTTGTGTGTCATAAACCTGAGTGTATTTCCAGTATTCCGTCTGCAAATAGCCCACGGAGGCGGAGTATTCCATTTTCCACCTTTTGGCAATGTAGTGAGAATAGCCGAAAGTAGGGGATACGTTCCACATTGTGCCTTGAACTCCGCGACGTGTCCACTGCAAGTCGTATTTACCTGTGCCTACAGTCAGTCCTGCAAAGAAAGAGGTGTATGGCTCATCGGTGTTCATAAAGTAATACCTCGGAGTGATTGCACCATAGCGAATTTGCAGAGTTTTGTGGTTTGAAGTATCTCTCCACCAGGGGTTTACGTATGTGCCCTCTATTGTGAACCTGTCTGTGATAGGCACTTCCACGGAAGCGTTAACCACTGTCAGTAAATCGTAGAGAAGGTTTGTTTTCATGAAGAGGATAGGGCGACAGACAAGAGAATCCGGCAGTTCAACAATCACCGACGGCTCGGTTGCCACGGTGTCGCTCGGCACAATTATAGGTATTATCTCCGTTTCTTCCGGTATGCTGTCGCAGGTTTCCGACTCAACATCCACCACTACAGGCTCTTTTGACTCGCCTGTGATGTGAAGCGTCACTTTGGCATAACGCATCTTCGGATACTTTGTCCGTTTTGTCTTGCTCCTCAAGTGATTTGTGGTGAGTTCGTCAGTCTGACATTCTATTGCCGAAGAAATTTCCCTGAATGTTTCGGAATGATTGATAAGATAGTCTAAAGCAGCCTGACCTCTGCGGCGAGAAATCTTGCGGTTGATGTTAAGTCCGCCTTCCGGGGAGGTTGATGAGGTGAGGGAGAGGCTTACGGGTTTGATTACGTAAATCTGTCCCACAGAGTCCAACTGCAGGATAAAGTCTTCTAAGAATTTAATATTGGCGGGGTATTTTGCAATATTGCTGCTGCCGCAAGGAAAATACACCGTCACGCTCAAAGTGTCTGTGTATGCCTGTGCTTTTGCTCCTAAACAAAGACACGCAAAAATCATAGCAATGAATAATTTCTTCCATTGTAGGGTGTTTATTCGCTTGTCTGTGTTCCGTTTCATAGCAAAAACTTTCCTTTTGGAACGCAAATATAAACACATTTTGCCTAATACGAAAGAAATTCTACTTCCCGCGTATAAATATTTACAAAAAATAACAACATTTAACTATTTTCACGCAAAATTACACAAAAATAGCCCGTATGTGCCTGCAAAACAGTGCTTTCGGCACTTTGTTTTGTTTCATCAAGAATGTTAATGAATCCTTTGCTCTAAGAAGAGACGCCAATTCTTGCTGCCTTTTGTTCTCATCAGGAATACTTCTATCTACATTTTTCTCACTATAGTTTTCGAAAGTGATATGGCTGTTACGCGTCTATTGATTTTTCAATATTTTGGAACAAGAGGCAAATTTCAATCTTCTTCAAAAGATTTATTTTTAATGTGATTGTTGGTGATTTCCTCCAGAAAATCCTTACGCATCAGCATCAAGACGTCCTGAGTGTATTTGTGAAGAAGACCTTTATAAAAAGCCACGTCTTCGTGGTTTGATTTTGTGATTTTTTCCCAGAGTGTTTGTTCTATAGCATTTTTGTATGCTTCTTCTATCATTTCAAAACTGTTTTCCGTCATCAGTCCGCGTAATTTTTTTTCTTCCAAGACCAAATCCGAGATTTTATGCTCTCCTTGAGTATTATTTTTCCAAAGGTCTTCCAGAAAAGCAAAATATTCCCGCTCGATTTTAGACGGCAGGTCTTTTGTGTATTCGCCTATCGTATTAGTACGTTCAATTGCAGCCTCCTTTGTCAAATTGCCAAAATATTTGTTCAGCAATTCCTGTTCTTTCTCAATGCAAGTGCGTTCTATCTGTTTGTTACTCATAATCGGTTTATTTTAGAGCATTTTGTGTCATGTGGCACAAAGGTACTAAAAACAATCAAAATATCCAACGAGTATTACAAAACAAAAAAACAGTACGGAATAATTAGTTTTTCCGAAGAGTCCAACAGCAAATGCAAAATCTCCAAAAGAGTATTTGTGTAAAAAATTTTCATTGTACTGCACAAAACAGGCTCTAAATGTCTTGATGGCGTCTCACAAACCATTTTCTAAGAAAAATGTGCTCTTTTTTGCAAAAAAAGAATAAAGGTGTTATCTTTGCGAAAATATCACTAACAATAAATATAATAAACAATGGGAAAATTTATCCAAGAGTTCAAAGAATTTGCCATGCGTGGCAACGTGATTGATATGGCTGTCGGTGTTATCATCGGTGGTGCTTTTGGTAAAATAGTAACTTCGCTTGTGAACGACGTTATTATGCCTGCTATCAGCATTTTTACAGGCGACGTGAATTTCACTAACCTTTCATGGGAACTTCGCCCGGAAGTGCTTGACGAAGCCGGTGCCGTTGCACAGGAAGCCGTAAACCTCAAGTACGGTATGTTTATCCAGAATATCGTGGATTTCCTCATTATTGCAATGTGTATTTTCGTGGCTATCCGCATGCTCAGCAAACTCAAAAAGAAAGAAGAACCGGCTCCTGAAGCTCCCGCTCCCGCTCCGGAACCAACAGCAGAAGAAAAACTCCTCACGGAAATTCGTGACTTGCTGAAAGATAAAAAATAATTTTTCCGGAGAATGAAACCCGTTTTTCTGATTGGATTTCCCGGTTGCGGCAAATCTACACTTTGTCGTGCCGTAAAGCGACTTACGGGAATAAATACCATAGACCTTGACGATGTCATTGTGGAGCGTGCAGGAATGTCTATCCGGGAGTATTTCGCACGTTTTGGCGAGGATTCTTTCCGCATTTTGGAACACGACTGCCTTGTGGAAGCAACCAAGCAGCAAGATGTGCTTATTGCTTGTGGAGGCGGTGTGCCGTGTTTCTTCGACAATATGGAAATTATGAATTCCGCAGGAACAACCGTTTGGCTTGATGCACCTGTGAGCATACTATTTTCCAGACTTGCAAGGGGAAGACACAAACGTCCTCTCATCGCTGCTATGGACGACAATCAACTCACTGAATACATCACCACGAACCTTGAAAAACGCAGTGTGTTTTATTCCAAAGCACAGGTTCGGTTCTCTTCTGCTCTCTTAGAAACGGAGCAGCAGATAGACGAAACAGCAGAGAGATTTCTTAGAGCCTGTTTGATTGAAACCGGCTCTTAAAACTATAAAATTGTAAATACCTATGCCACAAATTGATAATAAAGATAATACCCTGCCGCAAATGCAGGAAACGGCAAGGCATCGCAAAATTTTCAGTATAGGGTTGCCGCGATGCTCAAACCCTGCAGAAAGGCGTTTTCCTCTTACTCCGGAAGCTGTCAATATCCTAACGGAAAGGGGGTTTATTATCAAAATAGAGTCCGGTGCCGCAGATGCCATTCACTATACAGATGGCAGTTACACCCGCCATGGTGCCAAAATCGTGAGTCGTGACGAGGCTCTGACTTGTGACATTGTTATCCACCTTGCACCGTTGGAAAAGCACGAGGTGCGAAAACTGCGTCGCGGAGCACTTCTCCTTACTATGCTCCACCCGGAAAATCGTGACCGTGAAGGCATTATCGCACTTGTGGAGCAGGGCATAATCTCTGTGGCAATAGAAAAAATTTGTGATGAAAGAGGCAATAAGCCTTTTGCAGATATTATTTCAGAGATAGACGGCAGAGCGTCTATCGCCATAGCCTCATCGCTCCTGGCGGATTCCGTAAACGGCAAGGGTATCCTTCTGGGAGGCATTGCCGGAATCTTGCCCTGTGAAGTGGCTGTGATAGGCTCCGGAATTGCTGCCATATCTGCTGCTCGCTCCGCTATAGGTGCCGGTGCTATGGTGAGAATTTTTGACAACGACACTTACCGCTTGCGTGCCGCACTCAAGGAACTCGGTCCGCAAACCATAGGTGCCACACTCCACCCGCAGACAATCCAAAAAGCATTTGCTTCCGCAGATATCGTTGTGGTGACAGACGTGAACCGCCCCGTGCAGTTTGACGCAGAACTTGTTTCCACAATGAAAAAAGGTGTGATAACCTTCGACATCAGTTGTCGCGAAGGTGCTTCATTCCCATCTATGCCTACGGTTGACCTTTGTGCCGCAAAAGCAGGTGACAACAGTATTGACGGAAAAACTCGTGTTTGCTATATCCACTCCGGCAGTGCCGTGCCGCGTACCACAGCCATGGCTCTGAGCAACACATTTATTACTATGCTTGATGATATTGTGACACTTGACGGCGTTTCTAACGCACTCAAGTTCTCTAAAGGGCTGCAAGCTGCCGTATTCACATTTTTAGGCAAAGTAACAAACCGCAAAATTGCGGAAATTGCACAGTTGCGTGCCGTTGATATTTCACTCTTATTGCAATTCTCTTAATGGCAAACAAAAGACATTTTTATGTAGTATGGGTTGGCGACCGCCCGGGAGTTTATGATTCCTGGGAGGAATGTAAACTGCAAATTCAGGGCTATCCGGATGCCAAATATAAGTCTTTCAAAACCCAAGAAGAAGCCATAGCGGCTTATCGCGGCGACCCTCAAGAACAATTAGGAATAATAAGGGCTATTTCGCAGCACACAAACGTAATCACAAACTATGCCGCAATTCCGGAAATTCGCCTCAACGCAATAGCCGTAGATGGTGCTTGCTCCGGAAATCCAGGTATTATGGAATACCGCGGTGTGAAAGTGGAAACGGGTGAAGAAATTTTCCATTTCGGACCGGTGCCTGACGGCACAAACAATGTGGCGGAATTTCTTGCTATTATTCATGCTCTTGCCCTTTTAGACAAAATTGGAGACAAGACCACGCCGCTCTATTCTGATAGCCGCACTGCCATTTCTTGGATAAACAAGCGGCAACACAAATCCACGCTTGTCCGTACAGAGAAAAACGCACAAATCATGGATATGCTTGAACGTGCAAACCGCTGGATTCAGTCACACCAAACACATAATCCTATCCTAAAATGGGATACCGACAAATGGGGCGAAATACCTGCGGATTTCAATAGAAAATAAAGCAATCTAAGCATCAGCCGAGATACCTCGATTACTAAAAATACTCAGACTTCTCTATTTCTTTTACACTATACAAAAAGAGCGGCTCCACAACGAAGCCGCTCTTTTTGTATGAATAAAATTATGGATTAGCGGATAACAACTTTTGAAATTGTGTTGCCTTGGCGACGGATAAAGAGACCGTTTTCCGGATTTGCAACGCGAACACCCTGGAGGTTGAAGTATTCAACAGGAGCATTTTCAGCAGCTACGTTTTCAACACCTGATACACCATTGAGAAGAACAATGTAGTTGCCTGCACTCATTTGTTTAGAGCCATTGTAGTCAACCAATTTACCATAGACAACAACTGTATCACCTACTTTGATTTGGTCTGCAGAAGTGAATTTGATGTTTTCAGCGTATAAACCGCGGAAAAGTACGAGTGCGGTTGCTTGGTCGTATGTAGCGTTATCATTGATAGAGTAAGTAGCGTTACCATAGCTGGTGCTTACTTCCTTAATGTTAGTGATAGTACCTTTTACGTAAACTGCTGTTGCAAGACCTTGGTTTGCTGCAATAAGTTCATGTGCCTTAGCTACTGTGTAAGCAGTTTCAACTGTGTTGCTGATATCAACAGATGGGTCAGCAGGTTCTTTTACAGTAAGTTTGTAAGTAGCTTCGCTTGCTTCATACTGAGCGTCACCTTCAAATCTTGCAGAGATGTTTGCAACACCTGCAGCGACGAGAGTGATTACGCCTGTTTCAGCATCAATAGTAGCAACTCCTGTGTTGTCGCTGCTGTATTCTACGCGTACTCCGTAAGGGTTTGTAAGTGTTGGGAATACGTTGTCTTCAGCTCCGAGAGTAACATCGCGTGCGGAAGTTCCCCATGTAAGACCTGCAGGTAAAAGTGCTGTACCTTGATAAAGTTTTACGTTGTCAAAACGAATGTTATCTTTTGAAATGTTTCCGAATGTAATTGTAACGCTTTCAGTTCCTGCTTCAACAGTTATAGGATATGTATAAGAGTTACCTGCTGCTGATTTTTCACCAACTGTACCATTTGTTGCTGTTACAACGAGGCTTGCTTTATTAGCCAAGAAATTAAGAGTCAATTCGCCGGATTTGCCGTTCATAGGGATGGTAGCGGTGAAAGAACCACCACTTTTACCGATAAGAAGTTCAGGAGAAGTACCTGTAGCAAGATTTGCTTCATAAATTTTTGTAAGGTTTTTTCCGTTATCTGCACATACATAATTGTAAGTGCCTCCGGTCGGCACATCATTAGCAGCATAAGAACTGAAATCTTCAGACCAAAGAATATCTTCGGCAGAAACTACATTGAAAACTATTGCAAAAAGAGCAACAAGAGATAAACGTAAAAATTTTTTCATAATGTAATAATTTATAAATTAATTAATTAAATAGTCGCAATAATGCATTTTAGGTGGCAAAGTTAAAAATTATTTTTCTAAAAGTCCGCTTTTATATATTAAAATTTTGTTAATGTGTTGCATTTTTAGCAATTTAAGCATAAATGGTAGCCCTCAGGGAATATTTCTTGCAGTGATTCTTGTTTTGAATAACAATCTCGCCAAGGTATGAGTTTTCAAAACTCTTTACCTTGGCGAAATTATGCCATATAAGCCATCGCTCTTATTTTTCGTCATACCATTTGGAATACATCAGATAGTTGTGAGCTATTTTGATGTTCATTTCCTTGGCTTTTTCCGGCTCTACCATTTTGATGAATTTGGCAGGTGTGCCGCCCCACAGTTCGTGAGGACCTATCTGTGTTTTGGAGAGGACTACGGAGCCGGCAGCCACCATAGCGCCTTCGCCCACCACGGCATCGTCCATCACCACGGCTCCCATGCCTATGAGTGCATAGTCGCGGATTTTGGCACCGTGGATAGTTACGTTGTGACCTATGGAAACGTCATTTCCTATCTCAATGGTGGATTTTTGGTATAGGGTATGGAGAACGGAGCCGTCTTGGATATTCACTCTGTCGCCTATGCGGATAGAGTTCACATCACCGCGAATCACGGTGTTAAACCAGATGCTACATTCGTTGCCTATTATAGTATCGCCAATAATTGTTGCGTTTTCTGCGAGAAAACAGTCTTTGCCTATTTCCGGAGTGAAACCTCTCAGAGGGATTATCAGTGCCATATCGGTAAGTCTTGAAATTTATAAACGGTTAGAGTTCACGAGTTTTTTGTGCGAGCCACTGTTTGGACTCTTCGTCAAGCATAGGGGAGAGTTTTTCAAACACCATTTTGTGGTAATTGTTCACCCATGCTATTTCTTCCGTAGTCATAATGGAAGTGTCAAAGAGTTTGCGGTCAAATGGGAAGAGAGTGAGGGTCTCGAACTTATAGAATTTGCCGAATTCCGTTTCAAATGCCGGTACTGTCAGCACCAGATTTTCGCAGCGGATACCGTGTTTGCCTTCGCGGTAAAGTCCCGGTTCATTGGAAGTTATCATACCCGGAGTGAGGAAGTATGGCACGGTGTTGAGACGGATACTTTGTGGTCCTTCGTGAACATACAGGAAGTGTCCCACGCCATGACCTGTACCGTGGAGGTAACTGAGCCCGTTTTTCCAGAGAAACTGTCTTGCGAGAGCGTCAAGTTGGTCGCCGCGAGTTTCTTCCGGGAAGATAGCGGAGCCTAAAGCGATGTGTCCTTTCATCACAAGTGTAAAGTCTCGTTTTTCTTCTGCAGTAGGCGTTCCGAGTGAAATTGTGCGAGTGATGTCCGTAGTGCCGTCAAGGTATTGTGCACCGGAATCTATGAGCAGGAGAGAATCTTTGCCTATAGTGGCATTGCTTTCTTCGTCTGCCTCATAGTGTACTATAGCACCGTGACCTGCATAACCGGCAATAGTGCCGAAACTGAGGTCAAAGTATAGCGGCTGCTTGCTGCGTTCCTGTTCTAAAATTTCAGCAACGCACATTTCCGTGAGTTTTTCTCCTTTTTCAATAGCCGCTTCTATACGGCGGAAACCGTGTACGAGTGCCACTCCGTCACGAATCATAGCAGCCTTAGTGCCTTCTATTTCCACATCGTTTTTGCAGGACTTGAGCATAGCCACAGGTGAGATTCCAACCACGGCTTTGTCTCCGAGTTGCTGCAGAATGGCGTAGCAAGTGTGTTCGCCGTCAATATATACTTTTGTGCTCGGTATTGTTGCCACAAAGTTTGCTATTTCGCTGTATGGACGCACTTCCACTCCTTTTAGTTTAAGATAGTCTGCCACATCAACGTCAACTTTTTCCGGCATTGTGAAAAGGATAGACTGTTTTGCGGAAAGATAGAGGAATGACGTTGCCACAGGGTTGCAATTTACGTCGCTGCAGCGAATATTCAGAGTCCAGGCTATCTCATCGAGCGAGGAGATAAGTGTTTCGTTTACGCCTGCTGTACGTTCCAGCACTTCTTTGATTTTTTTTGTAGTGTCTTTGCCGGCGTATTGCTGCTCGTGAATAAAAATCTTGTTTGCAGGGAGACTTGGGCGGTCTTGCCATAGTTTATCCACCACGTCGATAGTGGTATCAATCTTTATTCCGGCACTTTCAAAAGATGAAACCATTGCTTTGACCTTGTTTATGGCAAAAAGCCAGCCATCAATACCCACAACGTTGCCGCGAACGAGTACGCTCTTTAGGTAATCTTCTATGCTTGGAGTGGTAGGTAGTCCGTCTTTCATAAGTATGATACCCGTGCCTTCAAGTTGCTGTGCCGCCTGGAGGAAATAGCGTGAGTCTGTCCATAGGAGAGCATCACTGAGGGTCACAACGAGTGTGCCGGCAGAGCCTGTAAACCCGGTAAAAAATCGACGTACCTGCCAGTGAGATGCAAGGTATTCACTCTGGTGAGGGTCAGACTGAGGAATGATTATAGCACTGAGGTTACGGCTTTTGATTTCAGCCTGCAATGCTTCTATTCGTGATTTGATTTCTTCTTTCATCGTTATATATGTTTTATGTTTTATTGTTTCAAAACGGATTATTCTGCAAAAATAGTGATTTTTTTCGGTGGATAGCCTATTTAGTGTTAATTTTTGCCATTTGGAAAATTTTTGCAAAAAAATTATGGATAATCGCAAAAATAATTGAAAATTGTGTGTTACAAAAAACATAAAAGCAAAGATATTTTGCTATATTTGCAAAATACAATTAATCACATTAACTAATTATTTACAAATACTTAAATTACTCAATCATGAAAAAGCTTTTATTAGCCGCAATCCTGTTTTGTGGCGGCTTGGTAGCATTTTCACAGCAGCTTGTGCAGGTGAGTTCGTTCACGAAAGTGCCTATGCAAGCGGGTGCGATGGTGTCACAGCCCACAATCAGTCCCGACGGCTCATTTGTAGTGGCGGCAGATGCTTCAGGCAGTGTGCTGTCTAAAATTGATGTTGCTACCGGTGCAAGCAAAGTTCTGGTAAGCAATGCAAGTGCTTCCGGCGTTATCATCAGCGATGATGGTGAAAATGTGATGTTTCGCAGAAATACCACTAAAGACAAACTCCGCTTTGTTTCTCTCCACAATGTTGCAGTAAAATCCGGAAAGGTAACTCAAATTGTGGCTCCTTCTCGCCACCTTGCAGGTTACACTTTTGCAGGAACTACCGCAAATGCTGTGGAAAACGGAAAGTTACGCACCAAGAGTCTTACGGGTGCTGCCGCTCAAAAAGACATAGTTGTGTCTATAGACTATGGTCACCTTAATGTAACAGTGAACGGCACTACTAAAACTCTGGACCCTCAAGGTCGCTCAAGTTACCTTTGGCC
>SAMEA3663271__coassemble_513_pt1 | contig 11621 bp, 9 predicted proteins | sample SAMEA3663271__metabat2_low_PE_018 | metagenome-assembled genome bin SAMEA3663271 (sample SAMEA3663271) | pig gut metagenome | biome: pig gut; feature: pig-associated habitat; material: faeces | place: China | collected 2013
GAAGAATTGGAAGGGAAGCATGTGCTTGTGATAGACGATGTTATCACCACCGGTGCTACCGTGATTCACTGTTGCGAGGCTATAGACGCTGTGGCACCGATGTGCAAAATCAGTGTTCTATCGCTTGCCACAACACGATTGGCTTAACTACGTCTTACAAATCAATTACCACTTCTACGGGACAGTGATCCGAGCCGAGAATCTCCGTATGGATAGCAGCACTTACAAGTTTATCGTCTAAACGTGATGATGACAGAAAATAGTCGATACGCCAACCAATGTTTTTGCTGCGAGCCTGAAAACGGTAACTCCACCAAGAATAAATGCCTTCAGTATCGGGGAAAAAGTGGCGGAAAGTGTCAGTGAAGCCGGATTCAAGCAGGGTTGTGAATTTGCCGCGTTCTTCATCGGTAAAACCGGGATTGCGTCGATTGGTTTTCGGATTTTTCAAGTCTATTTCTTTGTGTGCCACATTCATATCGCCGCAAACAATCACCGGTTTCTTCTTGTCTAAGTTTACAAGGTGATTGCGGAACGCATCTTCCCATTCCATACGGTAGTCCAATCGTTTGAGTTCGTCTTGTGCATTAGGGGTATAGACCGTTACCATGTAGAATTTGTCATATTCCAACGTGATAACGCGTCCCTCTGTGTCATGTTCCTCAATACCAATGCCGTATGCTGCTGAAAGAGGTTTGTGTTTGGTGTAAATGGCAGTCCCGGAATAGCCTTTCTTTTCCGCATAATTCCAATATGACTCATAGCCGGGAAATTGCAAATCAAGCTGGCCATGTTGCATTTTTGTCTCTTGCAGGCAGAAAAAGTCTGCATCAAGATTATTGAAAATTTCTTCAAATCCTTTTGTTACACAGGCACGAAGCCCGTTAACGTTCCATGATACAAATTTCATATTGTGATGTTTCTTTTATTTTTGCAAATGTACATATAAATTTCGTATAACATACTAAAAAAATTTGAATTAATAATTATGGTATGAGAAAAATCCGTAACTTTGCAAAAGCATATCGTCTGCCGAAGTCCGATATGGGCTTGTGGGTGGGATGCAGACATATAAAAAAGCGTTTACTTAGCGCATTTCTTGGCTATTCAGAATCTCGCAAATTCTACCAGTTTGAGTCAAGGATGTAGCAATGTGAATGTCTTATGTTATGATATATATTCCAGGTTGCGCTATGCACAATTAATTTAGAAAATATCATACAGCGTGAGACTTCGGCATTGCTCTTTCTACTAAAACGGGCAATGCGAGAGCCTTGAATAGCGGGGAGAGCAACAAGTACGGCTCTTACGCTTTTTTGTTTAATTCTCAAATGCCAATGAGGAGAGTCCTGAGGCACTATGTTCAAACACTACCATGAAACAATTCTACATGGCTAGGTTGGCTTGGCTGATGAGTTTTGTGCTCTTGTCATGCCTTTTTTGTAAGGCTGAAACTAAAGTGCCCTGTCTCATCTTTTCGGGTAATGCAGAAAAGGAGCACTGCATTGACCTTTCCTCGCTCAACAGAATTACCTTCGGTGACAATTCTATGGTTATTTCTTCATCTAAAGATGCAAGTAAAAAATCCGTAGAGTTGTTATATTCGCTCTATCATCATCTCGAAATCGGGGATGAAACTCCTACGGATATTGGGGCATCTGTCGACGTAATTTCTGAAGGTTCAATATCTCGAATTTACGTGGATGCAAAATCCAAATTATTGTATCTTCAATCAACGGACGACACCACATTCCATCTTGGAGTATTTGATGTAAGCGGCAACTTAATGCTAACATCGGATTTATCTAACGGAGATGCTGTGACGCTCGAAGCTCTATCTCCGGGAGTCTATATTGCAGTAGCATCTGACGGCATGACCAAACTCAACTTAAAATTCATCCTCAACTAATCAATCATTATGAAATCAATAAAGAAAACACTTATAATATTTAGTTCCCTTTCTCTCATTGCGTTCTTCGCATTTGCTAAACAAGAGAAAGTTCTTCAAATCTTCCGCAATGGAGAAGTCATTCAAGAATATGCAGTCAACGATATTGATTACATCGAAGTTAACGACCTCATACCAGCCCCCGATGATATAAATGCATCAGTATCAAATGATCAAATCACAATCAAATGGAATCCTGTTGAGGGAGCAACATATAACATTTATCGCTCGCCTGATAATGTAAATTTTACATTACTTGCATCCAACCTTACCGAAACGACCTACACAGATACGAAGCCATTCCGTGGTTCAAATTTCTATCGTGTAAAAGCTGTGGTCGGTGATGTAGAAAGTGGATATACTTCTTCTGCGGCAGCCACACTTACAAGTTCATACTTGGATAATGGTATATATCTTGGCATAACTGGTTTTAATCAGACCATTTATGAATATCCTGTCCTACAACTTTCTGAAAGTTCAGTTGACGGTTTCCGCAATTTTGTTGACGGTCTCACTATGAAGAATGGTACGCTTCTTTACTATTCCGTAGACCAGGCATTAAATACTCTGCAAGCCACTGAATTACCCTCAGATATTACAACGGCTGCGATTGTTACTTTTACGGATGGTCTGGATCAGGGTTCATTTATGATGGATGGTGTCTCATATAATGATGAAATGGAATATCTTAATGCCCTAAACCACCGGATTAAGAATGAAACGGTTTCAGGTCAGCCTATTACAGCATATTCTATCGGTATACGAGGTAAAGATGTCAGCGACATCGATATGTTCCGTACTAATCTTGCGAAACTGGCTTCGTCGACAGACAACGCCACTGAAGTTACAAGTATGGCAGAGGTAAATGCCAAATTCAAGGAAATTGCAGAGCAACTTTCTAAAAGTAATTATATTCAGACTATTAATCTTAAAATGCCGGGACTTTCCAACGGCACCCGCGTTAGATTTACTTTTGATAATGTTAATGCCGCTAATAAATCGCAAATCTATATTGAGGGTAAGTTTAACCTGAAAGACAAATCGCTTGAAGAAGTTCAGTATGTGGGCTTAACTTCAACGTCTGGTACTACTGTTAAAGGTACAGTAGACGGTATATTCGTAAACTTTACTTTTGATGGCGTGCATACTGATAACAATGTATTAATCAAGAGCGAGTTTACCGATGAATGGACTTACATCGCTTCAAACGATACTTGGCAAATTAACTCCGAGTTTGATAAAACCGAGAATTCCGACATCGTAACTGAACGCAGTTCCGCAGTCATAATGCTGGTTCTTGACTGCTCAAGCTCCCTTGCCGATGATTTCGTAAAAGCACAATCCAATGCAAAAGACTTCATAAGCACGCTTTATCAAGCAGTTGGCGGAACAGAAAATCCGGGTGAACAAGAAGAAACTATCTATTCCACAAAGCCGAAAGATTTGACATTGTCAGTCTGGAAAGATGGTACACGATATTATCTTACAACTGAACAATATAAAAATGCAAACCTATCAGGTTATATTATTGAAGGACTGACTGTAATAGGTGGTAGTGAAAGTATGGTTCTATCTCTTTTCGACATCCAAACTGATTATATTACCGATGTAAACACAGCGAGAGAGTTATATGAAACAATACTCCCCTCAGAAAATCAAGGACGGATAATTAGTGCCAAATGGTCTGATATAAACTCAGCGTTGTTAGAATTTGGTGGAGCACAATTGATAGGGGGTAATGACCATTCCTACTATACTATATCAACAGCTCTTACTACCAATCCTTGGAGATATAGTAATGTCATACGAAGTTCTGGTGGATCAATATCTGAGATTGACAATAATCAAAATGGTTATTACTCTCCGTATATTCGTGGCGTGAAAGTAACAAGTAATCCAGAACCTATATTTTGGACAGATCCAAATGATTTAAAACTATCGGTTATAATGAATGGAGAGAGAGTATATTTAGATAAAAATGAATACTCACAAAATATTTCCAATATTGAAACTGTTGAAGGTGTATTAATAATTGCCGCTGGTGAAAAATTTATCATATCACTAAATGATGCGCAGTCAACCTCCGTATCAGATGTATCAACTGCTCGGGAATTATACTTGGACATAATGCCAACTCCGAAACAAGGATATATCATCAGTGCCAAATGGTCTGATATAAATTCAGCGTTGTCAAAATTTGGAGGAGTTCGTTTGATTGGAGGGAACAGCCATTCTTATTATACTACCTCAACAGACCATACCACTAATCCTTGGAGGTATGGTTATGTTATAAGACATTCCGGTGGGTCAATATCTGAGATTGACAATAATCAAAATAGTTATTACTCTCCGTATATTCGTGGCGTGATTTCAATTTTTGAATAAACGCTTTATAGCGTTTGTTATAGAATCCATAACTTTGCTCAATAGTCTCAGCAAGTTATGGATTTTCTTTTAGTTTAGTTCAATTTTCAATATCATACACATAATATATTGAGCAAGTATCATATCTATTAATATTCCTGTGCAGTTTAGAATCCGCTTAATCTAACTATTGCAAAGCACTCTTGCTTTTATTTGTAAAATAAGCGTGAAATCTCCGCCATACGGATTCAACCTTTAGCTCAATGAGCGTAGGCGAGTTAATCGCTAACTCTTTTGACCCTTCGGACACCTCCGAGGGGTCTTGTTGTATATTGACTTTTCGCTTCGAGCGATGTTCGCAGGTAAAGTGATTTTACGGGTCAGCTGTAAAAGGCGGTTGAAGTGTTAAAAAAACTACCCGAGTAAAAATTTTTTAGGCGCATAGTTTAGAAAGGCGAAAAAGGAAGAATGGGATGTCGGTAACACCGCGGAATTGGCTGCGGAATGCTTTGACTTTGGCGTTGAAAGACTCCGCTCCAGCATTGGTCGAGCGATTGATAAAGTAATTGAGGATTGTGTCGTAGTGGTTACGGAATGTCTCGGTGACTGTACGTAACTGACCTCCATCCATTTCATCAACTTTATTGTACCAACGGGCTAAGTTCAGACGGGCTGTATCTTTATCAACTTTGCGGTTGAATATATCGGTCATATCCATCGTCAAATCGTATGCTTTCTTGAGTTCGTGAAGTATGAAATGAAGGCTGCATATTTGTGTAATTGAAAATAAATGTCTAAATTTGCAAAACGTTAATAAACTGGCGTTGTTGTGAGGGTACGCAACGTATGTCAAGAAATAAAAGGCATTTTTAATGGATTATTGGATAGTATCATCAATTTCTGTGTTTGTGATATCATTATCACTGACGGGTATTATTATCCCTCAGATACTGCTTATTGCATTCCGTAGAAAGCTTTTTGATGAACCGGATCCCAGAAAAATACACCATGGCGCAATTCCACGCCTTGGTGGCATGGCTTTTATGCCGTCTATATTCTTCTCTATTGCTTGCATATCAGGTATTGGTATGCTTTTCTACGACCAAGAAATGTCTGCTCTTCTATTCCGCCACACAAAGGAAATTTCTTTTGCATCATGTTCTCTTATGCTTATGTTTCTCGTAGGCTTGGCAGATGACCTTATCGGTGTGCGGTACAGAGCAAAATTCGTAGTTCAGATAGTTGCCGGAATCTTCCTTGTGGTTGCATCGTTAAGTATTGACAACCTTTGGGGATTTTTGCTGATAAACAAGATGTGGGCACCGTTAGGTTGGCTTCTTACCATACTTGTGGCAGTATATATCACAAATGCCATAAACCTTATTGACGGAATAGACGGTTTGGCTTCAGGACTTAGTGCCGTGGCTTGTCTTTATTACGGTACTGTCTTGTTTATGGCAGGTGACTATTTTTACAGTTTTGTGGCATTTGCCACACTTGGCACTCTTGTTCCGTTTTACTATTACAATGTTTTCGGACATGAAGAAAAGCAGGAAAAAATATTTATGGGAGATACCGGTGCGTTGACAATCGGTCTTTTGATGACAATACTTTCTATACATATCTGTCACGATGGTATAGGGCTTGCCAATAATATGAATCCACTTGTAGTGGCATTTACTCCACTTATTGTACCGTGCTTTGACGTTCTTCGTGTATATCTGCATAGACTTCGTAGGCATAGAAATCCATTCTTGCCGGATAAATGCCACATTCACCATAAACTACTCGCTTTAGGCTTACGCAAAACAAAGGCTATGGTGCTGATTGTGGTTTCTTCCGTGCTTTTCACGATTATAAACTTGGGTTTATCTAAATTTTTAGGAGTGACATGGCTCGTGTCGTTAGACGTTGTGGGTTATGCTCTTATAAATATTTTACTGACGAAACTTATCAGAAAGAAAGAACAACATAAATCAAATAAACTTTACGACTAATTTGCGATTAAAAAAGTAATAACCTTTTTAGAAAGATGAAAATTAAAAGTGCGATATCATTATTTGTGGGATTAATTCTTTTGGGTAGTTGCTCTACTCCTAAAGACCTCACATATATGCAAAACCTTGAGGATAAAACAAATTTTGAATTGTCCTCAGTACCTTCAATAAAAGTTAAGCCGGAAGATAAGTTGAGTATCGTTGTCAATTCCAGAGAGCCTCAGCTCGCCGCTATGTTTAACTTGCCTATTGCTTCAAGAAGATTATCTACAGATACAAAATTGGAGTTGACATCAAACAATAACGGTGTATCGGAATACACGGTGGACCAAAACGGGAATATAGATTTTCCGGTACTTGGAACTCTCCATGTGGCAGGCAAAACTCGTGCTGAAGTGGCGGAATACATTAAGGGCAGACTTGTGACTGAAAATCTTGTGAAAGATGCTGTTGTGATTGTGGAATACGCAAACACGGCTGTCACAATAATGGGTGAAGTGAAAAACCCCGGTAGAATAGGTTTTAATCGTGACCGCCTTAGTCTCCTTGATGCCATAGGCTTGGCAGGTGACCTTACTATCCAGGGTAAAAGAACAAACGTACTTGTAGTGCGTGAAATTGACGGCAACCCAACAGCATTCCGTGTTGATTTGACTGATGCGGAAAATTTGATGAATTCACCTGTTTACTATCTGCAGCAAAATGACGTTGTTTATGTAGAACCAAACGACATGAAAAAGCGTTCTGCGATTGTTAATGGTAATACGGTGCTTTCAGCCTCTTTTTGGGTATCTGTTGCATCATTGATGACTTCTATAGCAGTGTTGATTTTCAAATAAATTTATATTTTTTGTCTTAAATGGAAACTCAAGCGAACAATCAAAATATAGAGCAGCAGGAAGAGTACATCACAATTAAAGACCTTCTCAAAGAGTGCAGAAAAAATTGGTATTGGTTTTTGATATCTGTGTTTTTCTGCTTGGCGGTTGGTGTTTATATAGTTCTTTCATCACCAAATGTGTATGAGCGTACGGCACAACTACTTGTAAATGATGACCTGAAAGGAAACCAAATCGGTAATGATGTTACAATGGCGTTTTCAAGTATGGGTATTGTAACTGCAAGTAGTGATATTTACAATGAAGTGTTTATAATCAAGTCGCCTATCATTATGAAGAAAGTAGTGGAACGTCTTAAGTTGAATGTAAACTACTCACATATAGGCACTTTCAAAAATGGTACTCTCTATGGTGCAAATCAGCCTCTTGAAATTGAATTCCTTGATTTGGAAGAAGATGCCGTAGCATCTATGATTATCCGCAAGAATGAGGGTGATGATGTGGCAACTATTACGGATTTTTCTAAGTATTTTGCCGGAGAAGAGTATGAATACGACGACAAAGTGGAGTTTACCGTAAACAAGGTTGATACAGTTTCCACTCCTATAGGAAAAATCGCGGTGCGTCCTAATGCTTCTTTTAGTGGTAATTTGGCTGCTGAAATGAAGATGCTTGTGAATACTTGCTCTGTGGAAGCAAAAGTTGATGCTATACTCACAGGACTTACTTCCGAGATGGTTGAAGAACATGCATGTATCATTCTTCTCACATATCAAGACACGTCAGCAAAACGTGCGGAAGATATTATTAACACTCTTATTGATGAGTATAATAACAGTTGGGTTGACGCTCGAAATACGATTGCTAAAGCCACTTCACGTTTTATCCAGGAGCGTCTTGTGCTGATTGAACAGGAACTTGGCGATGTGGATACGGACATCTCCACGTTTAAGTCACAAAATCTTTTGCCTGATGAGCAAGCAGTGTCCTCTATTTACCTGAATCGTGCAGCCAAAGCAGATGACGAAATCCTTACACTGAACAATCAGTTGCAAATGGCTAAATACGTCCGTGACTATATGAACAATAATGTTCACAAGTTTGATGTCCTTCCTGTAAACACCGGTATTGGTAGCAACAGTATTGAAACTCAGATTGTAGAATACAACAGTGCGTTGGTTGAACGTCAAAGACTCCTTTCTGTATCTTCAGAGGCAAATCCACTTGTCAAAGATTTGGAATTAAAAATTGAAAGCGGCAGAAAAACTATTCTTGAAGCTGTGGATAACCAAATTGTGGCATTGCAAAATTCCATTGCAGGCTATCAAACAAGCCGTGCAAAAGCAGATTCAAAGATTGCTGCAAATCCGGACCAATCCAAGTACCTCCTCTCAATATCTCGCCAACAGAAGGTGAAAGAGGCACTATATCTTTTCTTGCTCCAGAAACGTGAAGAAAACGAACTCGGACAAACTTTTGCACCATACAACTCACGACTTATCAGTTATGCTCGAGGTTCAGCAGCTCCGGTTTCACCTAAAAAAATGAATATTCTCATTGCGGCATTCCTGCTTGGAGTACTCGTCCCGTTTGGTGTGGTTTTCGTGCGTGAAACAACAAATACTACTGTTCGAGGCAGGAAAGACCTGGAAAATCTTACAGTTCCGTATTGCGGTCAGATTCCTCTTATCGGTGTAGCACAGAGCGCTATCGGTAATATACTCGGACTGTTTAAGAAGAAAAAAGACTTCAGTATCGTTGTTAAAGAAAGTTATACAGATGGTATCGGAGAAGCATTCCGTGTAGTCCGTTCAAATATCACTCGCCTCGTTTCATCTTATAATTTAGATGAGGGAGGAAAAGTAATGATGGTGACTTCTCTCCATTCAGGTTCAGGAAAAACGTTTATTTCTTCAAACATCGCTGCTGCATTTGCTATCAAGGGTAAGAAAGTTGTGATTGTGGATATGGACTTGCGTCGCCATACTCTTTCAGATAAACTCGGACATACTGCTTCAAATGGTGTGAGCAACCTGTTATCTACTTCCGATAGCATCTCCAAATGTTTAGTAAAAGATGTGGAAGGTATCTCAAACCTCTCTTTTATTCCAGCCGGTCCTACACCGCCAAACCCAACGGAAATTGTGGATTCTCCAAAACTCAAAGATATTATTGAAGAACTCAAAAAAGAATACGATGTGGTAATCCTCGATTGTCCTCCTATTGAGATAGTGGCAGACACTGGTCTTATTGCACCATACGCAGACACAACTCTGTTCGTTATCCGTGTAGGTCTCTTTGAACGTGCTTCTTTGCCGGAAGTGCAGAAATATTACGACGAGGCTAAATTTAACCACATGGCTATCGTGCTTAACGGCTCCGTTCATTCCGGACGCTCCGGTTACGGCTATGGCTATGGTTATGGCTATGGTTATGGCTATAGCTATGGAAACAAAAATTAATTCTTACCAATATGAAAACGGCACTTATCACAGGCGTTACCGGTCAAGATGGCTCTTACCTTTCTGAATTTCTCCTTGAGAAAGGCTATGATGTGCATGGGGTTATTCGCCGTTCTTCTGTGGATTTCCGTGAAAGAATAGCACATATAGAGGGGCACAAGAATTTCCACCTCCACTATCTTGATATGACGGACTCTATGTCTATCGTTCAAGTGCTGTGTAAAGTGCGTCCCGACGAAATTTACAATCTTGCCGCTCAGAGCCACGTTCAAGTGTCGTTTGATGCTCCGGAATATACTGCAAACGTTGATGCAGTAGGTGTACTCCGTATTCTTGAGGGTGTACGCCGTGCCGGTTTGGAAAAGACTTGTCGCATATATCAAGCTTCAACTTCTGAGCTTTATGGCAAGGTGGAAGAAGTACCGCAAAATGAAAATACTCCGTTCCACCCGTATTCTCCATACGCCGTGGCGAAACTTTATGCTCACTGGATTGTGAAGGAATATCGTGAAGCTTACGGAATGTTCTGTTGCTCCGGTATTCTTTTTAACCATGAATCCGAACGCCGAGGAGAAACTTTTGTGACGAGGAAAATCACTCTTGCCGCTGCTCGTATAGCACAAGGAAAGCAGGAAAAACTTTACCTCGGAAACCTTTCTTCGCTTCGCGACTGGGGTTATGCCAAAGACTATGTGGAATGTATGTGGCTTATTCTTCAAAACGACAAGCCTGAAGACTTTGTGATTGCTACTGGTGTGCAACATTCTGTCCGTGAGTTTGCGGAACTTGCGTTCAAATACGTTGGCATAAATCTCCGTTGGGAAGGCGAGGGCGAAAACGAGAAGGGTATAGATGCTGCCACAGGAAAAGTAATAGTGGAAGTTTCGCCGGATTTCTACCGCCCTACGGATGTAGTAAACCTTTGGGGAGACCCAACAAAAGCACGAGCAAAATTAGGCTGGAACCCGGGTAAAACACCATTTGAAGAATTAGTGAAAATTATGGTGGATTCGGATATGGCTAAGGTGGCTGTGGAGCGTGCCGGTGAAGCTGTAAGAGTAAATCTTGCTGAGTACTTGGAAAAAGGAATTGTGAAATAAAAATCTTATATTCAAATATCAGCGTGCAGCTTTAAGCGTGCACGCTTGTTTTATAAATGCATCGGATTATGGAAAAAAAAGCAAAAATATACGTAGCAGGACATAGAGGTATGGTTGGTTCCGCTATCGTGCGACAACTCAAAAGGGAAGGTTACGAAAATATAATCACTAAAACTCATTCGGAACTTGACCTTACTCGTCAAGCAGACGTGGAAACATTCTTTGAAGCGGAAAAGCCGGAATACGTTTTCCTTGCTGCCGCAAAAGTTGGCGGAATTGCTGCAAATAATGATGCGCCTGCGGATTTTATGTATATGAATATGACTCTGGAAATGAACGTAATCCATGCTGCATGGCAAAACGGTTGCAAAAAGCTCCTTTTTCTTGGTTCTTCTTGTATATATCCGCGACTTGCTCCGCAACCTATGACGGAATCCTGCTTGCTTACGTCTTCTCTTGAGCAGACAAACGAGGCTTATGCTTTGGCAAAAATTTCAGGACTTAAATATTGTGAATATCTAAACAGACAATATGGCACGGACTATATTTCCGTGATGCCCACAAACCTTTATGGACCTAATGACAACTACGACCCGCACCGTTCACACGTTCTACCTGCCTTGATTGCTCGTTTTCACAAGGCAAAAATGGAAAATGTAGAGAGTGTGACCTGTTGGGGTGACGGCAGTCCTCTCCGTGAATTTCTTTACGTTGATGACCTTGCAGACCTTTGCGTATTCCTGATGAACAACTATTCCGGTAATGAAACCGTAAATGCCGGTAGCGGCAAAGAAATCACTATCAAAGAGTTATCAGAAATGGTGGCGCGCATTGTTGGTTACAAAGGTAAAATCCTTTGGGATACCACAAAGCCTAATGGCACTCCACGCAAGCTGCTGGACGTTTCAAAA
>SAMEA3663271__coassemble_514_pt1 | contig 11618 bp, 10 predicted proteins | sample SAMEA3663271__metabat2_low_PE_018 | metagenome-assembled genome bin SAMEA3663271 (sample SAMEA3663271) | pig gut metagenome | biome: pig gut; feature: pig-associated habitat; material: faeces | place: China | collected 2013
AAAAAAGTTTGAACAAAGTATTCTCAGCGGTTTTGATTTTGTGGAAAATAACGAGGCACTACTAACTCTCGGTATAAAGCCCACAAGACCTGAAACCGGCTACGGATATATCCAAGTGGGAGCAAAAGCCACGGAAAACATCAGCAACGTGAAAACTTTCACGGAAAAGCCTAATACGGAACTTGCAAAAGTTTTCCTGGATAGCGGTGAATTTGTTTGGAACTCCGGCATTTTCCTCTGGAAAGCTTCTGCTATCATAAATGCACTCAAAGAATATGCTCCGGACGTAATCTCCACATTTGAACGGGGATTAGACTGCTTTGGTACTGAAAAAGAAGAAAAATTTATTGCAGAAAACTTTGCCGGTTGCGTAAATATATCCATAGACTTTGCTGTTATGGAAAAAGCGGCAAACGTGTTTGTGGAAACCGTGACTTTCGGCTGGAACGACCTTGGCACTTGGAGTGCACTGCGTGATAATTCACCAAAAAACAGCGATGGTAACGTGGCACAAAATTGCGAACTGCTTTCATACAATTCTAACGGCAATATTTTTGCTATCCACGGCAAAAAACTCGTTGTGGTTGACGGACTTAAGGATTATATCGTGGCAGATGCCGGCGATGTGCTCCTTGTTTGCCCTATCAGCGAAGAACAGAGAATCAAGCAGATGGTAAACGACGCCAAACTAAAATTCGGCGATAAATATCTCTAATGGAAGAAGATTTTGACATAAGAAATATTGGAACAAGCCGTGAAGCGGACTTTGAACGGGCTTTGCGACCATCTAAGTTTGACGCTTTTTGCGGTCAAGACAAGATTGTGGCAAACCTCAAAGTGTTTGTGGAAGCGGCAAGACTGCGTGGAGAGGCACTGGACCATCTCCTGCTTCACGGACCTCCTGGATTGGGCAAAACCACCCTTTCCGCCATTATCGCAAACGAACTTGGAGTAGGGTTTAAGGTCACTTCAGGTCCTGTTTTGGACAAACCGGGCGACCTTGCCGGTATTTTGACTTCATTGGAGCCTAACGACGTACTTTTTATCGATGAAATACACCGATTAAGTCCTGTTGTGGAAGAATATCTCTATTCCGCAATGGAGGATTATCGTATTGATATAATGATAGATAAAGGACCGGGGGCGAGAACGGTACAGCTCTCACTCTCTCCTTTCACACTCGTTGGAGCCACAACTCGCAGCGGACTTCTCACCGCTCCGCTCCGTGCAAGATTCGGCATAAACTGCCACTTGGAATACTACGACCATGACGTACTCCAAAAAATCGTGCTCCGCTCTTCAAGACTTCTCAATGTGAAATGCACGGAAGATGCTGCAAATGAGATTGCTCTCCGTAGCCGCGGAACTCCTCGTATTGCCAATGCTCTCTTGCGACGCGTTCGCGACTTTGCACAAGTGCTCGGAACCGGTGAAATAGACCTCAAAATAGCACGCTATTCGCTTGAAGCACTGAATATTGACAAGTTTGGACTCGACGAGATTGATAATAAGATTTTGACCACTATTATCACCAAATTCAAAGGGGGACCTGTGGGACTTACCACTATCGCCACCGCTCTGGGCGAAGACCCCGGCACTATCGAGGACGTATATGAGCCTTTCCTGATAAAAGAGGGTTTTATACGCCGCACACCGCGTGGACGTGAAGTTACAGACTTGGCTTACAGTCATTTAGGTAAGAAAAATGAAAAAAATATAGGTACGGGTAATTTATTTGCGGAAGATGAGTAGCATTTTCGCCAACTTCCTCATTTTTATACATTTATCATGGGACAAGCTATAAAAAGTTTGGCTAAAGATACTGCCATTTACGGCGTCAGCAGCATTGTGGGAAGATTCCTCAACTGGTGTCTGGTGCCTATGTACACTCACCTTTTCACAAAAAGCGAATACGGTGTGGTTACGTACATCTATTCTATAACCGCCCTACTCCTCATTATCCTCACGTATGGCATGGAAACAGGCTTTTTCCGATTCACAAACCACGAAAAATGGAACAATCCGGGAAAAGTTTATACCACTTCCCTACTCTCTATTTTCACTACATCTGCCATTTTCGTACTGGGGGTTTTAGCCTTCGCACAACCTCTCTCGGATATGATGGAATGTCCCGGACACTCAGACTATATCGTTTTAATGGCTGCAGCGGTGGCTATGGACGCCGTGACGGCTATTCCTTTCGCATATTTGAGGTATAAAAAACGCCCTGTCCGCTTTGCATCACTCAAACTCATAAATATAGGTCTGAATATAGGTCTTAATCTCTTTTTCCTGGTGCTTTGCCCCTGGATAATGAAGTCCTTTCCGGGAACGATAGACAGCATTTACAACTCGGATTACGGAATCGGTTACATCTTCCTGTCAAACTTTATAGCCTCCGGAATTACGCTTGTTATGCTGTTTCCGGAACTGAAAGCGGAAAAGTATTCCTTTGACGGAAAACTACTCAAGGAAATGCTCTCCTACTCTTTTCCACTGCTCATTCTCGGCATTGCCGGAATTATGAATCAGAGTATAGACAAAATCATATATCCCCTACTCACTTCTAACCCTGAAAATGCCATGGCAGACGTGGGTGTTTATGGAGCAAATTATAAAATCGCCATAGTGATGGTGATGTTTATTCAAGCATTCCGTTTTGCGTACGAGCCTTTTATCTTTGCACAAAACAAGGAAGCCGGAAAAGACAAATTGCAAGCCTACTGCGATGCTATGAAGTATTTTGTGATTTTCGGACTGCTTATATTCCTTGGAGTGATGTTTTTCATAGATATTATCAAGTATTTCGTTGCACCGGAGTACTTTGTGGGTCTGAAAGTCGTACCTATAATAATGATTGCGGAATTATTCTTCGGAATTTTTTTCAACCTCTCATTGTGGTATAAACTTACAGACAAAACAATTTGGGGAACATGGTTTTCACTTCTCGGACTGGCTGTGACACTGATACTTAACGCAATCCTTGTGCCATTTTTCGGATATATGGGTTGTGCATGGGCAGCCCTCGGTTGCTACACCACAATGATGGTTGTTTCTTATTTTGTAGGCAAAGCCAAATATCCGATAAATTATGATATTCGTACCATTGGGCTTTATTTCTTAATTGCCATATTCCTCTATGGAGTATCTATTTTTGCAACAACAGGAAACAAGGCTATTGATTTCCCCATAAGATTCTTAATTCTTGCTGCTTACGTATTCCTCGTAATTCGCAAAGAAAAACCTACATTAAACATTTTCAAACGCAAAAAATGAAAATTGCCGTATTATGCAACAGTGATTCCACTGGCGGTGCCGCTATTGCGACTGCCAGACTGACCTCTGCACTTTCCAAGCATGGTGCTGATGCACAAATGATTGTATTACACAAAAACACTAATAATCTACGTGTGGAGGAAGCAGGAAGTGATTTTGGAAAAAAGTTTGCTTTTTATGCGGAAAGATTGGGCATTTTTCTGCGTAACGGCTTCAAAAAAGAGAATTTGTTTAAGGTTTCTACAGCCTCTACCGGCATAAAACTGGCTGAAAATCCCACTATCAAGGAAGCCGACGCCATTATCCTGTCTTGGATAAACCAGGGTATGCTGTCGCTTGACGAACTGAAAAAACTCATCAAAACAGGCAAACCTATAATCTGGCAAATGCACGATATGTGGTGCTTCACCGGTATCTGCCACCATGCTTTCGGTTGCGACTACTATACCCAAGAATGTGGCAAATGTAAGTTCCTGAACAGCAATAGGGTAGGGGACTTATCACACTTCGTTTGGAAAAAGAAAAGAGAAATATATGATAATTCACATATTCAGTTTGTTGCTGTGAGCAACTGGCTCAAAAACAGGGCAAAGGAGAGTTCTCTCCTCAGAGATTTGCCGGTTGTGACTATTCCGGTGCCGTTTCCTATTGAAGAATATCCTGTGCTATCTGCTTCTAATCAGAGAAATAAGATTATTATGGTTGCTGCTCGTCTTGATGACAACGTAAAAGGTTTGGACATCGCCATTGACGCTCTTAATATCCTCAAAGATAAATTTCCCGCCATTGCGGAGCATTACGAAATAATTTTTGTGGGCGATATTCGCAACAAATCTATGCTTGATTCTCTAAAATTTCCATACCGCCACTATGGAACTGTTTCAGATACCAAGAAATTAAGGCAATTATATGCCCGGTCTGCCGTAGTTCTTTCATCTTCTCGCTATGAAAGCCTGGGCATGACTCTTATAGAAGGACAAGCATGCGGTGCAGTGCCTGTTAGTTTTGAAAGGGGAGGGCAGGGTGATATAATTTCTGATGGCTCAACAGGTTACATCGCCAAATACGAAGATGCCACAGACCTCGCAGAATGTATTGCAAAGGCTATAAACAACCCTATACCTCCGGAAACTCTCCACGCCTCCGTCTCACGAAAATTCTCTGAAGACACTGTTGCCAAAGCCTATATTTCCTTAATAAATAAGCAGTTGGTGGCAAGATAATAATCTTTTCCATTATTTCATGCAATTTGGGGCACGCTCGGCAAAGCGTAACCCTATAAAAAAGTAAAACCGATTCTCACGAATCGGCCTTCAATACGTTTAGGGCAATAGCCCATAAACAAACCTAACATAAAACACGATGTTATCTTAAGGATGAATTAGCCCAACAAACACTAAATTCTAACATAAATACTAACCCTTAAAACTAATTACGGCTAATTCATTTTCGGATAAACTCCTTTACCCTTAGATAATGTAACTACTTATTTTGTTCACTAATTAACTTTTACACTGCAAAGGTACAATGCTTTTTCACTCCCTGCAATAGCATATAATAGCAATATAGATAAAAATATAGATAAATATAAGTTTATATATTTGTTATTCAGAGATTTAATGCAAATGAAAACATAGGCTAAATATAGACTATATATAGATAAATTAAAAAAATTAATTTCAAAATTCAGCAATATCAATCAAAGATAATTATAAAGAAAGCAACATATTCGGCAAAATAGATGTTATAAAATTGTTCGGCACACCACATTCTTTTGCAATCAACTGCCATGAATTTGCAACTTCTAAAATTTCGTCAATAATAGACCCTGCTGATTTTATGTGATTTTTCTCTGCACATGCCAATAAATCACTTCTTAAAATCTTATCATATTTTCCATTTATAGACATTTGATGCATAGCAGTCCAACCACCATTTGGATTATAAGAATAACCCATATCGTAAGCAGGAGACAACCGCCACACCCCATTTCTATCCATAAGAAAAGAAATGTTTTTTGTATGGTCATCTTGATTTCTGACAATCACATTGAAAACCATACGACGGAATATTTCCACCGCATCAGGATATGGCAGACGTAAAGTCCTCATTACATTGAAATTTTGCTCGTATGAATAAGCACGAAGTTGCTTAAAGTCATAGTGGGCTATTCCGCACAATGTCTGTGTATGAATTTTATCACCATTTTTTCTATCAAAACGCTTGGTCAAAAAGTGTGCTCTCCCATTTTCCTCAATCAATTCCGAGTCCATCATATTAATACCGCATTTTTTCGCAAGCAGATAAAAAGAATACTCCAAACGACCGAAATTTTCAGTTTGCTTAAAGCCCGTTTCTGCTGAAACTCCATCAAGTTTTATGAGATAATGTTCAAAACCGTCAGGAGCCGGTATCTGTCCGGAACGTATTTCACCGGTTTGTTTATTATATGCAATAATAGCTTTTGCTCTTTGACCACCTGCAGAAGTACCAAGTCTAACAATCTCAGATACAGCATTTTTAGTGTTTTTAGAAATATTTGTTTCAAACTTGCTTTTTTCAGAAATTGCTTCTTTTGCAACTTCTATTAAAGAATCTAACTCAAATTTTTGATTCTCTGAAACAGTAGAAACTATTGCCGGTTCAAACTCTAAAGCACCCATACATCTATTCCCAAAATAACAAAGGGTCTCAACCGGATTTGCGGACGTTCTGCCGGTAAGACTAAGCCATTTATTAAATAGTGCTCGTCCGTAAGTATCCGGAAGACAATCTGCAAGCATACCGGGCAGACCATGAAACGTATCTCTGTTTATGTTAGCAAAGGTATAAACTTTTCCCAAAACAGTCGGCATCAAAAGAGGAGATGGTTGCAAACCGCTATTTATAAAGGTTTTATCATACTCAAACCTGCCTATTTCATAACGACTATCCCATTGAATTGCGCCTACCGTTGCTCCATAAAGTTTTACTCTCGCTACATCTACCATTCTGAAATACCATTATTTTGTTTTACATTCTTTTTTACTGATGCTTTTTTTCTGATTTTTTTCTTTTGAGAATGTACCATTTCAAAATATTCATTAGGACTTAACACATGGGGTTCAAGCAAACTTTCAATGTTATCCAATAGTCCTAAGGCTCTTATAACCATAAGAAATGATGTGAAACTTGAAATTTCGCCATTTTCAATTTTCTTTAATGTTGAAAGAGAAACCCCGCTGTTTAATGCAAGGTTCTCTTGAGTAACATTTTGTCTAAGCCGCTCTGACTTGATTTTCTGACCTATTTGATGCTTTATTTCAATATCAGATAAAAAATAAATATTTTCCATAACAGGTTAAAATTAAACTATTACGGCACAAATATACTAATTATAGTTTAATTTTAAGCTATTTTATAGCATAATTTTTCTTTCAAAAAAGGAAAAAAGCAATATTTTCAATTATAATACGTATCTTTCCTCTAAAGAAAAAACATTTCTTTATAATGCCGGTGTGAAATCTCGCGGATTATATGTACATTTGCAGTGGAAAATGGCAAAAAAATATGATTCACAATAGAGAAAGCATAAAAGAGTCCATAGAAAAGTACAAGAAAAGGGTGGGGTGCAACAAGTTTTGCATAAAGTCCGCACTCATAGATATGGACGGAACTCTTTACAATTCAATGATATACCACACTGTCGCATGGTACAAACTGATGACGGAACTTGGGGTGAAATGCAACAAAGAGGAATTTTATCAGTATGAAGGAATGACAGGTGCCGCCATAATTCGTATGCTTTTCAAAAGGGCCTTCGGCAAATATGTCACAGATGATGAATGTAAAGAACTCTATCACCGTAAAACTCTGTATTTTCATGAATTTCCGGAAGTGAAAATTATGCCGGGAGCAGACAAAATGCTGGAAACGCTGAAAAATAACGGTATTGAAAGAATAATCGTAACCGGTTCCGGACAGAGAACACTTTTAGACCGACTGGAACGTGACTTCCCGGGAATGTTCCACGAAGAAAAAATGATTACGTCAAAAGACGTAAAATTCGGCAAACCTCACCCGGAACCATATCTTAAGGCACTGGAAATAGCAGGTGTTAAGCAAAACGAAGCTATTGTGATAGAAAATGCTCCTTTAGGTGTGAAATCCGGTGTTGATGCAGGCATTTATACAGTTGGCGTGACCACAGGTCCCATTCCGCAAAAAATGTTTACGGAAGCAGGCTCAGACATAATTTTTGAATCCATGCAAAACTTTGCAGACACGCTGGACGTTTTAATTAAAGAAAGTATTCAATAAGGTAAAAAAGATATAAACATGGCACAAAGAATTGTTTACAGCAACAGAGTAGGGGAAAGTATTGATGCACTGGTGGAAGAAATGAATCCTGCAAACATTGTAGTGATAACAGACTCAAACACAACGGCTTTCGTGCTCCCAAAACTCAAAGAAACCTGTAAATCAATCGCAGATGCACGCCAAATAGCAGTAAAGGCAGGCGATATCAACAAAAACATTGATTCTCTGGTACAAATCTGGAAGGGCATGCAAGAAGCAGGGTGCACACGTCACAGTCTGGCAATAAACCTCGGCGGTGGGGTAATAACGGATATGGGTGGTTTTGCTGCCGCTTCATTTAAGCGTGGAATACGCTTTATAAACGTGCCCACAACCATCCTGAGTGCTGTTGATGCCGCTGTAGGAGGCAAAACCGGCATAAATTTCGGTGGATTCAAAAATGAAATAGGTGCTTTTTGCGAAGCAGATGCCGTGATTATTTCTTCTTGCTTTTTTGATACACTGAACAGCCACGAACGCCGTTCCGGTTATGCAGAAATGCTCAAACACGGACTCATAAAATCTGAAAAAATCTTCAAAAAACTCATAAAACAAGACGTTGAGAGCCTCAGTCCCGATGAATTGCTCGAACTCCTCACGGAAAGCGTGAAAATTAAGGAAGAAATTGTAACGGAAGACCCGAAAGAAAAAGGAATACGTAAGGCACTGAATTTCGGACACACTATCGGACACGCTTTCGAGGAACATTCACTCAAACACGGTGACCCCATCTCACACGGATTCGCTGTGGCATACGGCTGCGTGGTGGAAACCATTCTCTCGCACTTGCTTGCCGGTTTTGACACAGACTGCTTAAATCAGTTAAAAAACTATGTAAAAGAGGTTTACGGATTCTATGCCATCACTTGCAACGATTATCCTGAACTGATTGGCTATATGCGTCACGATAAGAAAAACCTGAATCAAGACAACATTAACTTCACTCTCCTTAAGTCTCCGGGAGACGTGGTAATAAACTGCACCGCAGACGAAAAGCAGATAGCAGCCGCTTTGGACATCTATTGCGACATGATGGGTTGTTAACCGCAAATTTTGCAGTTTAATATCGCTTCTACATAAAAAAGGCTCAGCACGGACTTGCGTTTGATTTCCATATCATCGTAGTCCGGATTGGCACTATGGAGAACAAAAAAGGAATCGTCTGACGGATGACGACGGACATATTTTACAAGCCTGTAATCCTCTGTAACAACCACATAGATATGACCCCAAAAAATTGTATCGAGGTTCTTGATAGGGCGAATGGCTATAAAACCACCGTCTGCTATTTCAGGACACATACTGTTGCCGCTTACCCTCACAATAATGCTATCCGGTGATATTCGTGGCAGGGAAACATATCCGTTTATTCGCTCGTCTGTAAACATCATTGAAAGTTCCTCACAACCTGCCGTAACATCAATATCATACACAGGCACACCACGTTTTACAAGTTCCAACTGTTCGCCATTGAGAACCTCCGTAAACTGACCCGCATCCTTGGAGTAAGGCACGTCCAAGCTGTATTTCAACCAATCGCGTGACACATTCATTTCCACTACTATCTTATTTATCAGAACATCGGAAACCGGCATACGTCCGGAAAGATGCTTGCTTAAATTTGATGGGTCTATAGAAAGAAAACGAGCAAATTCCGCCTGAGAAACGTTTTTCTGGCTTATAAGATACTTTATGCGGGATATAATTTCACTGTTTGAACTGTTCATAGTATTAACATTACTGATTTATAATGCAAAAATACAATAAATATGGTAAAATAACCATATTTGTTCAGAAAATTTTTCTAAAAATAAAAAAATAAGAAAATAATTAGTATCTTTACAACCTAAAATAAGTAAAACCTAACATCTAACCATCTTTTATACCACAAATAATATGAAGATTAACGTCATATCAAAATTGCTTACGTTGATAGCATTATTCGCTGTCACATTACCCGGTTATGCACAAGGAAACAATAGCGGAAAGAAATTTATCTGCCGCGGTATTGCATTCTATAATCTGGAAAATCTCTTTGATACAATAAACAACAACGGCAAATACGACCTGGAATTTACTCCCGAGGGTGCTCGCCAATGGAACTCCCAGAAATATGAACTGAAAGTAAACAATATGGCAAGAGTTATTGCCAATATGGTTACCACTACAACTCCTACCGGTCCTGCCGTGATAGGTGTGTCGGAAATTGAAAATAGAAGCGTACTCGTGGACGTTTGCAAAGCGGTAGATAATTACCTCATTAAAGAGGGCAAAAAACCATGGAATTTGCAAATTGTGCACCACGATTCACCGGACCGACGTGGCGTTGACGTTTCACTCCTTTACAATCCACGCCAATTCCGCGTGATTGACGTTACTAATGCTCGCGTGGATATAGGCTATCCTACTCGCGACCAAATGTGCGTGACAGGCATCCTTGCCGGCGATACTATCAGCGTAATTGTAAACCACTGGCCTTCAAGACTCGGAGGTGAAGAAAAATCTTCACCAAACCGTGAAAAAGCCGCTGCTCGATGCAAAGAAACTGCAGACTCCATTTGGGCTATACGTCCGGGACAACCCATAATCATCATGGGCGACCTTAACGATGACCCGCAAAACAAATCTTGTGCACAAGTTCTTGGTGCAAAGAAAGATACAAAAGGCGTAGGAATTGACGGTTTCTACAATCCCTGGTGGAAAATGCTGGACAAAGGTATCGGTACGCTCGCATACAAGGGACAATGGAACCTCTTTGACCAAATTATATTATCCGGAGGACTTCTCGAAGATAATCAAGACAAAGATTCAAACAAATTCCACTACTGGAAATGCCAAGTGAACAACTTTGATTTCCTAAAGGATACTAAGGGTAATCGCCAAAATTATCCGCTCCGCACTTTCTCCGGCGGTGTTTTCCTCGGTGGCTACTCCGACCACTTCCCAACTGAAATTTTCCTCATCAAAGAGGCAAAATAGTTTCTTTTTCCATAAATAAAAAAAGGTGCTCTCAAGCACCTTTTTTTTATTCCATATGAATAAAGAAAATATCACTGACTTTTACTTTGACTTATATTATGTAAATCTCAGTATTTCTAAATTCTGTGCTTCAAATACGATAAACACATGGAGTAATGCCTTGCAAAAAAATTGAAATAACTAATATTTTTTGATGAAAACAGCAATTTGCAGAATATACTTGAATCACAAAATATTCACATAGATAAATTGCAGAATTTGGTATATTATTTTCTCTTATAATTTGCAAAAAAATAGTTCACACTGGATTTAGGGTCTGTTTGGAGAGGGAATTTCTCCGTGCAGAGCCATTTGCCGGATTCAATATCAGGGAAGAATATATCTGCATCAGGTGCATCTGCTTGAATATGAGTGATATATAAGTCTGTAGCAAGGAGCATAGCCTGACGGTAAATTTCACCGCCACCTATAATGAATACATTCTTGCCCTCTGCAAGTTTTGCATCTATAGCAGACTGCAAATCCGTAAAAACAGTTATATTTTCCTTTGAATAATCCGCATTACGTGTTATCACCACGTTTTCACGTCCCGGCAAAGCTCCTTTTGGCAATGATTCAAAAGTTTTCCGACCCATTATGATTACATTACCCATAGTGAGTTCCTTAAAACGCTTCAAATCCGCCGAAATGTGAAAAAGCAGATCACCTTTCCTGCCTATAGCACCTCCATTCGCAACCGCTACAATTATTGCTACCATAAAATATACAAATTATTCATTATAAAGTAAATACGGCTTTCTTTGAGCCTTGAAACGTTCTACGTCACCTGCCCAAGTAGCCTTTATCTCCGCAGCACTTTTGCCATCAATAATCATTTGTCTGATATCACCGCGTCCGATAAGTTTTTCAAAGAAAGAAGTGAAAAATTTTTCTCCAAGTCCAAGGTGATTGTAAGCATCTATTACATATTCCAGATTAAGTCCCGCTTCTATTATTTTTTCATCACTGATACCACGCAAATCACG
>SAMEA3663271__coassemble_517_pt1 | contig 11561 bp, 10 predicted proteins | sample SAMEA3663271__metabat2_low_PE_018 | metagenome-assembled genome bin SAMEA3663271 (sample SAMEA3663271) | pig gut metagenome | biome: pig gut; feature: pig-associated habitat; material: faeces | place: China | collected 2013
CTCGCGAAATTCTCCGCTCTATAAATGAGTTCTCCAGCAGTGACCCGGCAAAAAGTATGTGGTGGGATAATCAGGAAAGCCGTTGTTGGTGGTCCACAAGCCTTGTTTCCACAAATGCTCTTATTCTTAACGCCTACAATGAAATTTCGCCCAAATCTCCCGATGTGGACCTTATCCGTCAGTGGTTGCTTCTTGAAAAATGTCGTAACAACTGGGGTGATGCGGTGGCTACTTCTCATGCTATAGTTGCTATCATGGATTCAGGTAGCGATTGGCTCGTGCCTGCTTCCACCCGTTGCGTGGTGAGAGTAAACGAAAATATCGTGGAACCAAGCCGGATAGACAAAATTACGGGACATTTCCGCACGGATATTTCTCATCTCGTGACGGCTCCGTCTGTACTGCATATCGACAAAGTGGCAGACATTCCGGCTTATGGTGGCTTGTATTCCATTTACACTCAGCGTATGGAGGACGTCAAGAGTAGCAGTTGCGATGAACTTTCCATTGAAAAGCGTTTCCTTGTGAAGCGTCTCACGGAAAATGGAGAACAGTGGGAGGAAACAGACACATTCTCTATCGGAGATGTTGTGAAAGTGTCACTCACTATAAAGGCAAAAGAATCGCTGAGTTATGTGGCTATTGTAGATAACCGCCCCGCTTGTCTGGAACCGATAAGTCAGTTGCCTGCTCCTGTGTGGTGCGAGGGAATATATTTCTACCGCGAAACTCGCAATGACAAAAGCAATATTTTCATTGATTTTCTGCCAAAAGGTACTTTTATTCTTGAACAGGAATTTAATGTGACACACGTAGGTGAATTTGCTTCCGGTCTTGCCACCGCACAAAGCCAGTATGCTCCGCAATTTTCAGCACATTCTGCCGGAAAATTAGTGAAAGTGGAATAATTCTTGTCGTGAATGAAAAGAAATTTGTAATTTTGTGAAGAAAATCAAGATTTGATATATGCTCAAGATTCTGTACTACCTCTATTTCTTCCTCATTTCCGTGCCTCTACTCCTGGTGGTTACAGTATTTGTGTCAATATTGACCGGGGGTGGAAGTATCGTTTTTGGTGGCAAATGGTGGGGGTATTATCCTCCCAAAATATGGGCGAAGATTTTTTGTATTCTCACATTCGTCAGAGTGAAAGTGGAAGGGAAAGAGAAGTTTGATGAGCGAAAGTCATACGTTTTTGTGGCAAATCATCAAGGAGCGTACGATATTTTTGCCATTTACGGTTATCTTGGGCATAATTTCAAATGGATGATGAAGAAGAGCTTGGAAAAGATTCCGCTTATCGGATTTGCGTGCCGTAGGGCAGGGCATATCTTTGTGGATAATAGTGGAGTAGGGGCTATCAAAGGGACGATGCGTAAAGCGGAGCAGGAACTCAAAGGCGGAATGTCCATAGTGGTATTTCCGGAGGGTTCTCGCACCAAAACCGGCAAGATGAGCCGTTTCAAACGCGGTGCTTTTCAGCTTGCACAGGAGTTTTCCCTGCCTATAGTGCCTATAACAATAAATGGTGCTTTTGAGGTTATGCCACGCACCGCATTCCTGCCGTTTTATGGCACGATTACACTCAAAATTCACGATGCAATTCCTGCACCTGGCGACGAGGCAGACATAAAAGACAAAATTTCGGAGGCATACGCAGCCGTTTATTCCGGTCTTGATGATAAATACAAGGATTGATGCAAGAGTAGATGGAAGGATTAGTGATAAAAAATGCAGGTAACAGATATGTGGTGCGGAATATGGATTCCGGTGCCGAAATTATTTGTGCCATAAAGGGAAAATTTCGCCTTAAAGGTATTAGAACCACGAACCCGGTTGCGGTTGGTGATATGGTTACTGTCTCGCTGAACGATGACGGTACCGGCTACATCACCGCTATCAATTCTCGCAAAAATTATATCATTCGCCGTGCCAGCAATCTCTCGAAGGAGTCACATATCCTTGCCGCTAACGTTGATATTGCGGTGCTCGTAATTTCGCTTATACACCCCACAACAGCCACAACCTTTATAGACCGTTTCCTTGCCACTGCCGAGGCTTACGGTGTAAAGGCGGTATTGGTTGTGAATAAAGTAGATTTGCTTGAAAATGAGGAGGATAAGGAGCTGCTTGATGCCGTCTGCTATCTCTATCAGTCCATAGGCTACGATGTGATAAAAACGTCTGCCGTGACAGGTGAGGGGATAGACAGCCTTAAAGCGGCAATCAAGGACAAAATTTGCCTTTTTTCCGGCAATTCAGGTGTAGGCAAGTCCACGCTTATAAATAGCCTTATCCCGGGGCTGGACTTAAAGACAGAAGAAATATCCGACGTTCACGATACGGGGGTGCATACAACCACTTTTTCAGAAATGTTTGAGTTTCCCGAAGGCGGTTGGCTGATTGATACACCGGGAGTTCGCGGTTTTGGCACCATAGAGATGAAAAAGTACGAAGTGGCTCACTATTTCCCGGAAATTTTCAAGATTAGTGAAAACTGTAAGTATGGTGACTGCACACACACTCACGAGCCCGGTTGTGCAGTGCGTGAAGCAGTAGATGAAAGTCGAATAGCCGCCTCACGCTTTGCATCATACCTCAGTATCCTGGAAGATTTTGAAGAAGGCAAGTATCGTAAACCCTTTTAGTTTTTTTGTTCAGATAAAACTGTTCAGCATTTTTCTGACAATTCCAGCCAACGGAACTCCAGTTCATCTATTTCCGACTTAACTTCCTCATAACGTGAGGCTTTTGTTGCTACGTCGGTTATTTCCGTGCCGGAATTAAACAGTTCCTCCAGAGTGGCTTTTTCAACATTCAAAGCATCTAATCTTGCAGTTATTTCCTCAAATTCTTTTTTCTCGTTAAAGGTTAATTTGGGTTTCTTCGCTGTTTTCTGCTTTTCCGTTTTTTCCTGTTTTTGTTCTTGATGTTTCTGCACAGGATTTTCTGCCACCCAAGTGCGATAATCCGTGTATGTTCCCGGGAAATCTTTTATTACTCCATTGCCTTGGAAAACAAATAGGTGATCCACAATGGAATCCAAGAAAAAGCGGTCGTGAGAGATTACTATCACACACCCCTTAAATTCCGCAAGGTATTCCTCAAGTATGCCTAAAGTGATGATATCCAAGTCGTTTGTTGGCTCATCAAGAATAAGAAAGTTAGGTGAACGCATCAGCACTGAAGCCAAATGGAGACGTGCTTTCTCGCCGCCGCTGAGTTTATAGACGTATTTTTGCTGGTCCGCAGGGCTGAAAAGAAATCTCTGCAAAAACTGCATAGGTGCAATGTGTATGCCCTCATTATACACTATATCTTCCGCCAAATCCGTGATTACGTCTATCACCTTTTTGCTCTCGTCAAAGGCTATTCCTTCCTGTGAATAATAGCCGAAGCGAACGGTTTCTCCAACATTCCACTGCCCGGAATCTTGTGGCACAAGTCCCTGTAACATCTTGATAAATGTGGATTTCCCAACACCGTTTTCCCCTATTATACCCAGTTTTTCGTAGCGAGAAAAAATATAATTAAAGTCGTCCAGAATGATTTTTTCGCCGAAACGTTTGGAGATATGTTCGGCTTCAAAGATTTTTGAACCGATATACGATGATTTTACTTCCAAATTTACGTTTTTCTCTGTCAGATTTACCTGTGAACGTTCTTTAAGGTCGTAAAAGGCATTTATTCTGAACCTTGCCTTGCCGGCACGAGCTTGTGGCTGGCGGCTCATCCAGTCTTGCTCCTTACGCAGAGTGTTTTTCACCTTTGCCAGCTCCGCCCCCATAGCATTTATGCGTTCCTCACGGCGACGGATATAATTGTCGTAGTTTCCGTCGTAGGCATAGAGGTTCATGCGGTCTATTTCAATTATTTTATTGCATACGCGGTCCAGAAAATAGCGGTCGTGTGTCACTAAGAGAAGTGTCATACGGCTGCGTTTGAGGTATGCCTCCAGCCATTCAATGGAATCTATGTCCAAGTGGTTTGTAGGCTCATCAAGGATGAGAAATTCCGGGTCATCAAGGATAACTCTGGCGAGAGCAAGCCTCTTTTTTTGTCCTCCGGAAAGTGAACCCACTTTTTGCGATAGGTTCGTAATGCGGAACTGTGTAAGCAGTTGTTTCATGCGGTCCTCAAAACTCCAAGCATCGTTCGAGTCCATGAGTTGCATAGCACTCAGCAGTTCATCTTGATTACCGGAAATGAGTGCCATTTCATAGCGTGTAATAGCTTCCGTAACAGGACTCTGATGTGCAAAAGCCGCTTCAAGTACGGATAATTCCGCAGGCAAGTTCGGTGTTTGTTCCAAATAACCCACACGCAAATCATTGCGGAAAATAATATCACCGGAATCTGCCGACTCAAGCCCTGCAAGACACCTCAGCAGAGTGGTTTTACCCATTCCGTTTTTTGCGATGAGACCAATTTTGTCACCCTCGTAAATGCCCAGGGTAACGTCTTGGAAAAGTACTCTATCTCCTATACTTTTTGTAAGCGAATTTATTTGAAGAAAACTTGCCATTATTTTTTGCTATTCAGTGCGGCAAGCATGTTTTCCAACTTGCCACGCACGCTTTTAAGACGTTCCACAACCTCAAAACGCTTATCCACCCCTTCGCGGTTACGACGTATTTCCTGCTGTGCGGCTTCAATCTTGAGTCCTTTTTCTTTCACCAGATAGTAAATCATACGGATAGTTTCCACGTCCTTGGGAGTATAGTACCTCTGTCCGTTTTCGCGGTGAGGTTTGATTATAGTAAACTTTTTCTCCCAAAAACGCAGTGTGGAAGCAGGAATATCCAGCAGCTCCGCCACTTCACGGATTTTGTAGAAACTTTTTTCAATTGAGTCGTCGTCTTTATATGCCATAATATCAGTCCATTACATGAGCAGCTGCTTCCGCTTCACGAATCATGTCTGCGTACTGCTCCGGGGTTAAATCTTGGAAATAATAGTGAACGGGATTTTGCGGCGCACCCTTGTATCTTACCTCGTAGTGCAAGTGTGAGCCGGTGGATTTGCCTGTATTTCCTACTCTGCCCACAAAGTCACCTCGGCTTACTTTCTGCCCGGGGTGTACTTTTATTTCGCTCAAGTGAGCATAGCGTGTCACATAGCCGTAGCCATGGTCTATTTCCAGAAGCAAACCGTAGCCGCTCTGCCAGCCTGCAGAAAGCACAGTACCCGCACCTGTAGCATAAACCTTTGTGCCGATGGCAGATGCAAAGTCCATTCCTTCATGGAATTTTGATGTGCCGTAAACGGGGTCAACTCGGTAGCCGTAGCCGGAAGCCATTTGCTTCATATCTTTCTCGGAAATAGGTTGGATAGATGGTATATGCAGCAAGCGGTCCTGCTGTGTTGATGCCAAGTCTCGGAGGGCATCAAAACTCTTTATCTGAGTATATATCATCTTGTCCAGCAGCTCGGATTTTTCTATCACGTTTGCCACCAAGTCGCCGTCGCTCATAGTTCTGTAAGCCTCCATACGTTCCAGCCCGGAAAAGCGTTTGGTGTCAGTGATAGGGTCTGCCTGCATCATCACGCGGTAAAAGTTATTGTCACGCTGTGCAATCTCGTCCATCACCTTGACAGCCACGTCAAGACGATTGTCTAAACGGTCTATTTCCTCACGTAGCCGCTCGTTCTCCTCACGCAACATTTTCTCCTTTGGCAGGTCTATCCAGTAGTACAAACAAAGACATATCAGGAGTGCCACACCGGAGAATTCAAACACCGTCTTGGCTATATTCCACACTTTGTCCCATCTTGAAAGCGACACTTTCACATAGGAATCCGTGGCGGAATCATATTTGTAATATACTTTGCGTGACATTTTTATTTTGACTAATTGACTTGCAAAAATAATCAAAAAATAGTAATTTTGCAGTCATCTTATGCATACTTTTTATAAACATTTAGGTAAAAATTTCTAATCAAATAACATAACATGCTTACAGCCAAAGAAATACGTGAATCCTTCAAGGCTTTTTTTGAAAGCAAAGGACATCACATCGTGCCATCAGCTCCGATGGTAATAAAAGACGACCCTACGCTGATGTTTACGAACGCAGGTATGAACCAATTCAAGGATATTATTTTGGGCAACGTTGCTCCTAAATTCAAACGTGTGGCAGACTCACAAAAATGCCTCCGCGTGAGCGGAAAGCATAACGACCTTGAGGAAGTGGGACTTGACACCTACCACCACACTATGTTTGAAATGCTTGGAAACTGGTCGTTTGGCGACTATTTCAAAAAAGATGCTATAGATTTTGCGTGGGAATATCTCGTAGATGTGCTTCACCTCAATCCGGAGTATCTTTATGCCACCGTCTTTGAAGGCTCACCGGAAGAAGGACTTGAACGTGACGAAGAGGCTGCAGCTATATGGGAAAAACATCTTCCCAAAGACCATATTATCAACGGCAACAAGCATGACAATTTCTGGGAAATGGGTGATACAGGACCTTGCGGCCCTTGCTCCGAAATTCATATCGACCTCCGCAGTGACGATGAGAAAAAAGCCGTTTCCGGTGCTTCACTCGTAAACCACGACCACCCGCAAGTGATTGAAATATGGAACCTTGTGTTTATGCAATACCAGCGTATGGCAGACGGTTCACTCCAACCACTCCCGGCAAAGGTGATTGACACAGGTATGGGATTCGAACGCCTCTGTATGGCACTGCAGGGTAAACAGTCTAACTACGATACAGACGTTTTCACTCCTTTGATTGGCAAAATTGCAGAACTCTCCGGCAAAAAATACGGAAAAGACCACCACACAGACGTGGCTATGCGTGTAATAGCGGATCACGTTCGCACTATTGCATTTTCAATCGCAGATTCTCAGCTCCCGTCTAATGCAAAAGCAGGTTATGTTATCCGACGCATTCTCCGTCGTGCAGTTCGCTATGCTTACACATTCCTGGAGCAGAAAAGTGCATTTATGTATCGCCTCATAGACACCCTCATTGAAAATATGGGCGAAGCATATCCGGAACTCTCTGCTCAGCGTGAACTTATCATAAAAGTAATCAAAGAAGAGGAAGATTCTTTCCTTCGCACACTGGAAAACGGTATTAAACTCTTGGATAATGCCATTTCTCAAGCCAAAAAAGCAGGTAAAAAAGAAATTTCCGGTAAGGAAGCATTTGTGCTTTACGATACATACGGATTCCCATTGGATCTCACTCAGCTTATCCTCAAGGAAAACGAAATGACACTGAACCAAGCTGAATTTGATGCTGAAATGCAAGCACAAAAACAGCGTGCAAGAAATGCTGCCGCAGTGGAAGCCACAGACTGGGTGATTATCCGTGAAGGCGAACAGCAATTCGTGGGTTACGATAGTCTTGCTGTGGAAGCACAGATTCTCCGTTACAGAAAAATCAAGCAAAAAAATCAGGAATTTTATCAGATAGTTCTGAATCAAACACCGTTCTACGCTGAAATGGGCGGTCAAGTCGGTGATAAAGGTACTCTTACTTCAGCAAACGAAAAAGTTGAAATTTTTGACACCAAACGTGAAAACGGTATGGCTGTTCACCTTTCAAAACGTATTCCGGAAAATCCTGAAGCCATATTTACGGCAGAGGTAAACAAGGATGCTCGTCTCGCAACTTCCTGCAACCACACTGCAACGCACCTTCTTCACCAGGCACTCCGTCAGGTTCTCGGCACACACGTGGAGCAAAAAGGCTCTTTCGTAAGCCCGGACTTGCTCCGTTTTGATTTCTCACACTTCCAGAAAATGACACATGAAGAAATCCGTGAGGTGGAACGCATAGCAAACCGTCATGTCCGTGAAGCCATTGCTCGTGATGAACGTCGCAATGTGCCTATAGCAGAAGCAACAGCCATGGGTGCCATGGCACTTTTCGGCGAAAAATACGGCGATGAAGTGCGTGTTATCCGCTACGGTGAATCCGTAGAACTCTGCGGTGGTACTCATGTCGCAAACACCGGTAATATCGGTATGATTAAAATAATCTCCGAGAGCAGTATAGCAGCAGGAATACGACGCATTGAAGCTATCACAGGCGACAAAGTGGAATCTGCCTTTAATCAAACTGCCGACACTCTCCGTGAAATAGGCACAATGCTCAATAATGCACCGGACCTCGTGCAGGCTATGCGTAAATCCGTGGAAGAAAATGCCGGGCTTAAACACCAAGTGGAAGAATACTTCAAAGAAAGGGTTGAAAACCTCTCGAAAGTAGCACTTGAAAAGGCTGAAACAATAGGCAACATCAAGGTTGTGAAAATGATTGGCGTAAAGATGCCGGAAGTGGTGAAAAACGTTGCATTCACAGTTCGTCAACTTTCACCTGAATCCACTGCATTCATTGGTGCAACATTGGATATGACAGGAAAACCACTCCTCACCGTGATGTTCACGGAAGACCTCGTAAAACAAGGCTTGAACGCTTCCGCTGTTGTACGCGAAGCAGCAAAGGAAATAAAAGGCGGTGGCGGCGGTCAACCGGGATTTGCACAGGCAGGAGGTAAAGACGCAGAAGGTATCACTTCCGCAGCACAGAAATTACTCAGTGTTTTTAAGTAATTAAAAAAATGAACGACGAAAGTACTAATAGGGAAATAAGTGGCGAAACTCCGGATTCCAAACAGTGGAGCAGATATATGCCCGGGAATAATGACGAACCGCAGCATAAAACTATGCCACAGAACGGTGAAGACGAGCAGGAACGCTATGAGCCTCGTTACAAATCCGTAAAACATTCTACACCTAAAAAGAAATATTCCAGCATGATACTCATAGGGTGCATAACCCTATGTGTTATCACTGCTGCAATAGCAATGGTACTTTCCGTTGCTTCGCCGGAAGAAACACTTGAACCGAACGAAAATACTATTGTTGAGCCGGATCCAACTATTGAAACAATCAAGCCTCTTGGAAATTTTACGCTTTCAGGCAATTTCGGCTCTGCAAAAATAATCTTTAACTTTGATGCCGAAACAGGTTCCGGTGAAAGATTTTACGCTTTGCAAAGTGAAGAAGTATATACTCTCGTCATCAAAAGTGCAGAACTGAACGATGATGGCTCATACACCGTTCAGATTAAGGAATTACTCAAAGGACGCATTGAAATAGGCACTTACACCGGTGTCCTCACCTCGGACTCATTCAGCGGTGAATATTGCTCTACTCATGGTGAAAGACGTGCAGTAAACCTTACTAAAGAGTAATAAGTCAATAACATAGGGGGTCGTTGTTGTGACTTCGCTATTTTTCCAGTGCTTCACGCAGACGCTTCAAGGCTTCTGACGGTGAGCCGGTTTCGTCCGGGAGGGTGACAAATTTTGAACCGATGATAGCACCGGAAGCATTAGCTATAGCGGAAGATAGCGTTTGCTTATTGCTGATACCAAAACCTATCATATGAGGGTTGCGGAGATTCATTGCATTTATTCTGCGGAAATACTCTTGCTTAGCTTCATCAAAACTACGCTGAGCACCGTCGTGGCGGCGGATGATACCATATAGATAAAGCCGTCTGTATTATTATCAATAAAGCGAATACGACTTTCCTCCGTTTCCGGTGTGATAAGCATTATTATTCGGAGTCCGTAGCGGTCACTGATAGGGCGGAACTCCTGCATATAATCCTTAAATGGCAAATCCGGAATGATAAAACCATCTACACCACATTCTACCGCTCGCTTGCAACATTCTTCAAAGCCGAATTGCATAATGGGGTTCATATAACCCATCAAAATTAGAAACCTCCAAAAATTAATCTGCAGGTCTCCAAGTTATTATCTTTTTCCGTTATCAAACGCACGAGCAATTTGCCTTAAACTAAGAGCCTAAAGCAACGCCACCAAAATGTATTGAATAAATTTGTCATATTCACTTAATTTGTCACTTATTTTGTGGTTTTCGCTGCAAGTGAAAGCATAAACTTTATAATAACAAAATTTTTGCCATTTTTTGCAGAAATTTCAATAGTTTTGTTGACTAATCGCCAAATATTGGGCTGTTTGGGCTGTTTTTTGTACTTTTGTCAAATTTTTATTTGAGTGCTTGGGAATATTTTCAAAAAAGATTGGTGTTTTTTCAATAAATTATTACATTTGTGGTAAATAAACAAATGTATTGATGCTAATCAGTTTATCATGGAAGAAAAAAAATATTTTGCATTTATATCTTATAGTTCTGCAGACTTTGAGTGGGGGAAGAAATTAGAGCGGAAATTGTCTAAGTACAAGATGTCTGCCACGCTATGTCGTGAAAAAGGGTGGAAACGTTGCCCGATGAGTCCGATATTTTTCGCTCCATACGAGATACAGCCGGGTGACCTCTCTGAAGAATTGAAAACGCGTCTCCGCAATTCCAAAAATCTTATTGTGATTTGTTCGCCTAATTCTGCCAAATCCGAATGGGTAGGGCGTGAAATAGAGTATTTTCACAGTCTGGGACGTGCAGACAATATCCATTTCTTTATAGTTGACGGTGTGCCAAACAGTGGAAACCCCGAGACGGAATGTTTTAACCCGATACTTAAGCAACTTGATATGCCGGAATACCTCGGTGCAAACATAAATGAGAATATTTACCGTTGGAAATGGCTAAACCGTGAACGTGCTTATATTCAGCTTGTCACCAAGTTGCTTGGCATAGAATTTGATGCTGTTTGGAAACGTCATGAACGAATGATGATTGCTTCCGCTATCAAGTGGACTCTGCTTACGCTCTTTGTTGCGGCTGCACTTGTTTTTGCGTGGATATACAATAAGCCTGTTGATGTGAAAATGTCGCTTCAGGAAGCAACGGAGATAAATCCTGCCATTCCTGCTATGGCTAATGCGGAAGTGTCTTTGTTTGTGGGAGATGAGTGTAAGAAAGACACTGTGGCAAATTTGAATGACGAGGCTCTTTTCCTGAATGTTCCGCATAAGTATTTAGACAAAGACGTGCGTGTTCAAGTACGCTGCAAAGACTTTTTGCCGTTAGACACCGTGATAAATCTTGCGGAAAGTCACACCATTTTCTTGCACCGCGACCCGAACGTTTATGGCTACATCAGTTTCCGAGTTTATAAAGACGGAAAATATATTCCGGATTTCCCCATTTTCGTTGATGGCAGGGATGCCGTTTCCGATGCAGACGGCTATGTTAGAATGTCTATTCCGCTGAAAGAGCAGAAAGACAGCTACAAACTTTCCTCTCCCGTGGCACCTGTGGATTCCGTGATTTTGACGCCAATCGTAAATCCGGATCAAGTGGTGGAAGTTTATTGATTTTTTTGACACATTTCCATAATTCTTGCATAAATGAGAAAGATATTTTTGCTTATCAGCCTGCTTTTAGTGGCTGTTACCGTGAGTGCTGAAATGCAGCAGGGTTACACTAAAACTCGTGGAAAACTGGATTCTAAAGGACAGCTGATTCCGGGGCAAAGACTGAGTGGTGTGATTGTTGAGACAGACCGAGGAAAGGTGACGAGTGAAAAAGATGGTGCTTTTTCGCTTGCAATTCCAAACGGCAAGTTTGTGCTGAAAAAAGTGGATTTGAAAGGGTATATTCTTAA
>SAMEA3663271__coassemble_518_pt1 | contig 11500 bp, 12 predicted proteins | sample SAMEA3663271__metabat2_low_PE_018 | metagenome-assembled genome bin SAMEA3663271 (sample SAMEA3663271) | pig gut metagenome | biome: pig gut; feature: pig-associated habitat; material: faeces | place: China | collected 2013
ATTTAAGAAGTATTGAATACGCAAAATTAAGAATAAAAAGCGAGATTTAGTTAAAAAAGAAAATTTTATTGTGGAAAATTTGTGTAATTAGAGAAAAATTAGTTACTTTGCAGTCCGTTTTGCGGAGTATCCTGAAAAAGCGGCTAAAAAGATGCATTTAGTCTGCGATATGAGGCTGTGATACAAGCAATAACGATAAACAGAATAAATATAACGAAAAATAATAATAAGAGCCATGTCAAAGATTTGTCAAATTACAGGCAAGAAAGCGATTACCGGAAACAACGTATCGCACTCAAAGCGTCGCACAAAGCGTCGTTTTAACGTGAACTTGTTCAACAAGAAATTTTATTGGGTAGAACAAGACGCTTGGATTACACTCACAATATCCGCTCAAGGATTGCGTACTATCAACAAAATGGGACTTGATGCAGCTATCAAGCTTGCAGCAGGTAAGGGATATTTAACAGAAATCAAATATTTAGAATACTAAGAAGATGGCAAAGAAAGCAAAAGGTAATCGCGTACAGGTGATTCTTGAATGTACAGAACATAAGGCAAGCGGTATGCCGGGCACTTCACGATATATTACAACCAAAAACCGCAAAAATACAACAGAGCGTTTGGAACTCAAAAAGTACAATCCAATCCTCAAGAAAGTAACAATCCACAAAGAAATTAAATAAAACTCTCTAAGATATGGCAAAGAAAACAGTCGCATCTCTTCAAAAAGGTGAAGGTCGTACTTTCAGCAAGGTTATCGTTATGGTTAAGTCACCAAAAACAGGTGCTTACGTATTTGACGAAAAAATGGTGCCTAACGACGCTGTAAAAGACGCTCTCAAATAATTAGACAATCTCACAAAACTCAATATTTTGCCTCGCGGATTTTTCTTGCGAGGCAATTTTTTTGCATATTTATAAAAAATACTTATCTTTGCAGACGTTTACATTTTTCACATTTTTTACAATCTTAACCAACATCATGAAAAAAATTTTCGCATCGCTGTTGAGCGTATTGTTTATGCTTACAGTCCTGAACGTGAATGCGGCGACTTTTATAGGCGACCGCACAGATTTCCGTGACGAAACAATCTATTTTGTAATGACCACTCGCTTCTATGACGGCGACCCGAGCAACAACTGGCAGTGCTGGGACAATGTGGAGCGAAACCAGGGAGACCCTGCTTGGCGAGGAGATTTCAAAGGACTTATTGAAAAACTGGATTACATCAAAGCACTCGGCTTTACCGCTGTTTGGATTACTCCTGTTGTTACTAACGCTTCCGGCTATGACTACCATGGCTACCACGCATTTGATTTCAGTACTGTGGATAAACGCTACGAGAGCGAAGATGTCGATTTTCAGGACCTTATTGATGCTGCTCACGCTCGCGGCATGAAAATTATCCTGGACATCGTTGTAAACCACTGTGGTAATTTCGGTGAAGCAAACCTTTGCAAACTCTTCAATCGTGACTGGAGCAAAAATCAGGCTACGATTGACGACTGTATGGTGCCTTTCACAGTAAAAGACGGTGGCAAACTTCCCGACGATTATTTACAACTCCAGGGGTCTTTACAGTATAGTGCTCGCTTGGCAAATATGAAGAATACAGACGGTGTAAACCACGATGTGAACAACTACTGGCACCACGTTGGCAACAACTGGAATTGGGACGACTATTCTCGCTGGTATGCACAAATTGCCGGTGACTGCGTGGACCTCAACACGGAAAACCCATACGTGAGCAACTACCTTGTGGATTGCTACGGCAAATTTATCGCTATGGGTGTTGACGGTTTCCGCATTGACACTTCCGGACACGTTTCTCGTCTTACATACAACAACGCATTTCTGCCTCAATTTCTTGCCCTGGCTGAGCAGCACAAAGACAAACGTAATGGTGGAGATTTCTTCATGTACGGAGAAGTATGTGCTCGTGAACGTAACGTGGTGTACCGCAACCACGAAAACTGCTCTCCTTTCTTCTACACCTGGAAGGAAACAAAAGATTATCCTTGGGACTACAGCGTAACTTCCTGGAATGGCATCGTTGTGCCGGAAGGGGAAAGGGGTGACCATGTAAATATTATTTCTCAAGACCAACAAGGCGTTGACTACAATGACGACAGCGACCTGCCAAACTCCGACAATGCTTTTCTTGACGGTAACGCTTACCATACTCCGGACCATTCACAATACTCCGGACTTAGTGTCATCGACTTCCCAATGCACTGGAATTTCCGCACCGCTCGAGAGGCTTACTCCGTGAAATACGGTGACAAATACTATAATGATGCCACTTATAATGTGATGTATGTGGATTCTCACGACTATGCTCCGGACGGTGCTCCTGAAAGCGAGCGATTCAACCAACCACAAAATGTATGGGCGGAAAACCTCTCACTGATGTTCACATTCCGCGGTATCCCATGTATTTACTACGGTTCTGAAATAGAGTTCCGCAAAGGTTCCGTGATTGACAAAGGTCCTAACATTGCACTCAGCGAAACAGGTCGTGCATACTTTGGCGGTTATATCAAAGGTGGTGTCACCGTAAACGACTTTGCTGACTATACCGATGCTACAGGCAATATTGCCGCTTCACTCAGCCACCCGCTTTCGCTTCATATCCAGCGTCTTAACCAAATTCGTGCTGCCGTGCCGGCACTCCGCAAAGGACAGTACTCAACTGCAGGCTGCACAGGAGACTTTGCTTTCAAACGTCGCTATACAGATGATAAAGTTGACTCTTACGCTCTCGTAACTATCAGTGGTGATGCAACTTTCACAGGTATTGAAAACGGTACTTACACAGACGTTGTGACCGGTGATGTAAAAACTGTCAAAAACGGCACTCTCTCTGTTTCATGCTCCGGCAAAGGTAATATTCGCGTGTATGTGCTCAGCACAGACAAAACTCCTGCACCCGGAAAAATAGGTACTGACGGCAAATATATTTACGGCACTACTTCCGTTGATGTAGAACAACTTGGCTATGACGGCACAGAAGAAGAACCTTCTACAAACAATGGTGACCCGATTGACGTGGTTCTCCCTGAACCTGAACCTGTGGAACCTGTAGAACCATGGATGGACGAAGGCGAACAAGGTGCATTCTTTGAATCTTCATGGACAGGAAGTATTCGTGCTCATGTATGGACTTCCGGCGGCAGTGTTACGGGTGCTTGGCCCGGTCAAACTTGCCAAAATCTTGGTAATGGTGTTTGGAAGTGGCATTATGACGGCAGCAAAAATCTTGAAAACAACGGTGCACAAATAATCTTCCATAATAATCAAGGTTCGCAGACGAAGGATTTGAAATTTGTGAATGGCGGTTACTATAATTCTAACGGGGAACTCGTGAAAGTGATTGAAGGTGCCGGAGAAATTCCTGAAGACCCTGTCCTTCCTGAAGTGACAGTGAACTGGAATATCTATTTTGACAATACTTCTTCCGCTTGGAGCACCGTAAGTGCTTACTTCTGGGATCAAGGCAACGGCTACAAGAAATATCTTGGTGATTGGCCCGGTACGATGATGACTCAAAGCACGCAAGAAGAAAATATGTGGTCAATTTCATTCACTACCACAGATGCAATCGTTACTCCTATGATTATCTTCAATAATGGTGGTTCAGGCAAACAGACAAGCGACTTTACTGCTGAAAACGATGGCGTTTACACATCAGCAGGGTTTGACCACTCCGGCGTGACTGATGTGGAAGCAGGAAATCTTGTTGTAACTGTTTCAAATGGAGTGATTTATATTGAATCTCCGGTTGAATGTGACATTGATGTCATTTCAGCATCCGGCATTAACTTTAGAAATCACTTGAAAGAAGGCCATAATGCTATCGGTGGTCTTGCACGCGGTGTTTATATGGTTGCAGGCAAGAAAGTGGTGCTTTGATTTTGCAATAAATAAGATTAAATTTAATTAATCCTCGGTGGAAAATCCGCCGGGGATTTTTTTTAGCGAAAAGAATTGTTTACATTTGCAGAAAATCAAGAAAAACGTAATATCAATCACTCTATGGATATCGTAATTTACCTTTGTGTCGGGATACTGTTGTTTTTGGGATTTATAGGCTGTTTTTTGCCGGTCATTCCCGGTCCGCCATTGGCTTTTGGCGGCTATCTGTTACTGTTGCTAACGCCTTGCGGTGACAGCATCACTATGATTATGATAGGAATAATGGCACTTTTGACGATTGCCACTGTGGTTGTGGATTATGTCATTCCGGCATTGGGCGTAAAACTTTTTGGCGGTACGGCATGGGGAAAGTGGGGTTGCGTGATAGGTTCCATTATTGGCATATTTTTCATGCCTTGGGGATTGATAGCAGGTCCTTTTCTCGGTGCATTTATAGGTGAATTGCTTGGAGAAAGCAATACTTCCGATGCTTTTCGTTCAGGTATCGGTTCGCTGATAGGTTTTATTTTCGGCACGGTTTTCAAACTAATAGTCACGATATACATTATTTATCGTGCATACGTGGCAATTTTTTAGAAAATTCATGCCCTTTAAGGGAGTTAAGGAGACTTGTAGGGAGTTTTAGGGCAAAACTTTGCGAATTGTTTTTTATGTGTTTTTGCAACTTCGGGTTCTTATGCTTTTTTCTTTTTGGAGATTGCAATGGCAATGAAAGTGAAAATTCCGAGTGCAATCAGCAGGAGTGTTTGTGAACCGAGGACAAGGTTTGCAAATGCAGCGGAGTTTAGGTTAAAGGTTTCTGCATTTGTGCCTGTAGGCATGTAAATTGTCAAGCCGAACATAATCGCGAGTTGCCACGGCCCGATGCCTCCGTTTGAGGGGACACCCATAGCTATGCTTGAGAGAATAAAGCATACGAGTGCTACGATAATTCCGTGTTGTTCAAGGAGTTCTGTGGTGAATGGGAAGGCATAGAAAGCAACATAAAGCTGCGTGAAATAGCAGCCCCAAATCATCAGTGTGAGGAACAGCCATTTGCCTTTACCGTTCATGGTGAGTATTACGGAGAAGCCGGACCAGAGGTTACGCAGAGTTTCCTTTATCTTTGCCACTGCCTTGCTTTCCGTTTTCCTTGTAAAAAACCAGATGCAAAAGGCGATAAAGGCAATAAATCCGCCCCAAAGCCATGGCGATGTGAGCAGTGCCACAATACTGTTGTAGCCGTCGGGATATTTTTCAATGAAGCTGATGATGCTTGAAGATGCGAGGATAAATGTGATGAGTGTGAGCAGTGCCACAGTCACGGTGTCTGCAAGGCGGTCTGCCACCATAGAGCCGAATATGGTTGTGAATGAGCGGTTTTCACTTTGAGCAATGTAGCCTGTTCTCCAAACTTCGCCAAGTCGAGGAAAGACAAGGTTTACGGCATATGTGCCGAAGATGCTGTAAATGAGGTGGCTGAGTGGCGGATAGCAGTCCAAGGCATTGAGTTGGATTCTCCAACGCATAGCACGGAAAATGTGTGAAAAAATGCTTAGAAAAAGTGTAAGACCTATCCAACGAAAATCGCAGTCGCGACGGATTATGGAAATCATTTCGTCAAAGTCTATTCCTGTGAAAAGCACGTAGCAGAGTCCTATTGTGACAATGAGTGGTACCACTATTTTCATTATCAGCGACGCTACTGATGTTTTTTTTATGTCTTGTTCTGTTTCTGCCATGTTATGATATGATTTTTTGCGACTGCAAAGTTAGTGATTTTTTTGTAAAGAAAGGTATTTGCCGTATTTCTTGCACTTTACTATAAGCACTTATTTATACTTTTATTTCGCTTACTCGGACACTTTTTCCCTTGAGTTTCTGCCCTTTTACTGCATTGAGAACGGCTTTTGCTTTTTCTCGCGGAATGGCAGCAATAGCGGAATGGTCCTTAACGGAAATAATACCAATTTCTGCCGGAAGGAGGTTGCCTTTTTGGATAAGGAATCCTGCAATGTCGCCTTTAGAGATTTTTTCTTTTTTTCCGGAAGAAAAATAGAGTGTGGTTACGGCAGATTGTTCCGGAACAGTATCTGAGGGTTTGGGTGAGAATTGACGGTCAAAGCGGAAATATTCTGGAATGTTTTCACCCTCAGCGGTGATAGCATATACTGTGCCTGAAGCGTCAATGCGTGCCGTGCGACCATTGCGATGAGTGTAAACTTGCTCTGTGACAGGCAGATGATAGTGGATAACGGCTTCCACAAGTGCTATATCCAGTCCTCGGGAAGCGAGGTCTGTGGAAATGAGTATAGGTGTGGTGCCATTGTTCAGCATATCTATAGCAAGTTCACGGTCTTTCTGTTCCAGTCCGCCGTGATACATTCCCACGGGAAACAGGCGACGTTTCATTTCGCTGAAAGTGCGTTCCACGCTTTCGCGGTGGTTCAGAAAGACAATTGCTTTATTCCCTGTTCCAAGTGTGGCGAGGAGTTCCGCAAGGGTGTTTAGTTTGTCGCGTTCCGGTGAAGGTACTTCCACAAATTGAATACGGCTTTCCGGTTTTTCCGTTCGTTGTGTGAAATCTATTGTTTTTATTTCCTTGATGTTCAGAAATGGGGGTATTTCATCAAGTTTTGTGGCGGAAGTAAGTACGATAGAAGAGATTTTGCGAGGCAACTTGCGTGAAATTTTGCGTATTTCGTCTTGGAATCCGAGTTCCAGCGATTTGTCGTACTCGTCAAAAGTGAGTGATACGAGTTTATCAAGGCTCAGGGTATTGCGGTTCAGGTGGTCCAACAGTCGCCCGGGTGTGGCAATGATGATGTCCGGCATAGCACCTTGAATGGAGGCAATTTCGTCATTCATATTGTGTCCGCCGTATAGTGCGGTGGTTTTCCAACCGGCAGCGAGCGGTCGAATCACCTCGCTTATTTGCAGCACGAGTTCGCGTGAGGGTGCAATGATAGCGGCTTGCACAAAGCCTGCAGACTTAGTGAGCCTTTTCAACATAGCGATAGCAAAAGCAATAGTCTTGCCGCTGCCTGTGGGCGAAAGCAGCAGGATATTGCCTTTGTCTGCGGAAAGCACTGCGAGTTGTATAGGATTCAGTGCCTCAATGCCGAGTCGGCTTTTTATATTTGCGGAAATTTCGGAATTTTTCATGTCAGTGGTATTTCAATAGCGAATGTTGTACCGACTCCAATTTCAGAATCGGCAACAAAAATTTTGCCGGCGTGGTACTGCTCGATAATCCTTTTTGCAAGTGTAAGTCCAAGTCCCCAGCCACGTTCTTTAGATGTGAATCCGGGATTAAAAACCGTTTTGAAATTTTTGCGAGCAATACCTTTACCTGTATCTTTAACGTGGATTAAAGCCCGTTTGCCGTCTGTAGAGGTGGAAACGGTGATTACTCCGGAGCCCTCCATGGCGTCCACGGCATTTTTAATCAAGTTTTCCATAACCCAAGCAAACAGTGGCTCTGATGCTTTGATGTTCAGCGGTGAGCGGCAGATATTTGTCACGAGTTTTATGCGTGATGAGATGCGAGTTGCCATATATTCTGCAGCGTGTTCCACGATAATGTTTGCATTGCAGTCTTCAAGCGTTGGTTTAGAGCCGATTTTGGAGAAACGAGAAGCAATCATGGAGAGGCGGCTCACGTCTTTGTTCATTTCCGTGACGTATTCCTGCTCTATATCCGTGGTTTTGAGAACTTCTATCCAGCCCATAAGTGATGAAATGGGTGTTCCGAGTTGGTGTGCGGTTTCTTTGGAAAGTCCCACCCACACCTTGTTTTGCTCTGCTTTTTTAGTGGAAGAAACAGCGTAATACACAATAGCGATGAAAGCAAGCATCACGAGAATTTGCACGTATGGGTAATAACTGAGTCGTTTCAGCAATTTTGAATCCTCGTAGTAGATATGTTGCTGCTCTGTTGGGGATATGTCTATGTGGATAACGTTTTTTTCGTCTTTCAGTTGCGAGAGTTTTTCGTAGAGAAAATCATTGTTTGCCTGCGAGATGAAATATGGGTTCAGAGAGTCGATAGGTTCCGGCAGGTCAAAGTTTCTGTGGAGGAGAATTTCATCTGTGTCATCAGTGAGCAGCACGGGGATAGTGTGGTTTTGCTCAATTATGCTCAGTAAGAAGTCTATATCTACATTTGCCTGTGAGGCATCATTGCTCAGAGTGATGTTAGCAATTTCCTTTGTGGCGTCTGCCCATATTTGCATGCGTTCACGTTCCTGACGCGAGAGGTCTTCCACAAGGTTTGTGGAGGTGTAGAGAAAAATAAACACCATAGCGGCGGTGATGATAAAAAACACCATAGTGCCGTAGCGACGAATTTCGTAAATATTCATAGTGCTTAACTGTGAAAATCTTCAAGAATAAATTTTGCCACTGCATCGTCGTCGTTTGAGCCGATAACGATGTCTGCGGCTTCTTTAACCTCCCGGAAGGCGTTTGAAACGGCAACAGCCACGTCTGCCACATTCATCATAGAGATATCGTTCAGATTGTCGCCGAATACCACAATACGGTCTGCTCCCACCATTTCTTTGAGGTTTTTTACGGCATTCGCTTTTGAAACGTCCGGTGCAAAGACCTCTATCAGTGAGGAATTCGGGTCAAAAATGTCCGGATAGTCTGAAACGGAGCAACAGCCTGCTTGTTTCAGCTTTTCTGCAAGCGGCTTGATGTTTTTTGTGGGTCCGATAGCAAACATGAGTATAACGTTGTCACGTTTTTTCTCAGGAATTTGCTCTCCGATAAAGAAAGTTTTCAGATTTTTTCTGTCATCGTAGAAATCGTGTTCACGATTGTTCAGTACAGGACATTTGTGGTAAACGTCAAGGCGTGACAGCAGGCGAGGAGTATCGCTGAAAGAGTAAATAAAAGGAGAAATACCGTAGTCATCAAACGTTTCCAGAAGAAAATCCGCTGTGCGGCGGTTCATGACGGTGGGCGAAATATAGTTTTTGCTTGAGAAAGACCAGTAAGCGGCACCTGTTATCACAATCATGGGCACTGTGATTCCGCAGTCTTTTACAAGGATATCAGCAGTAGCAGGTGTGCGAGCGGTGGCAACAGTGATTTTCGCACCTTCGCCGTTAAGTTTTTTTAGAGTTTGTCGGGAAAAATCGCTAATCACGCTGTCTTTGTTCAGCAATGTCCCGTCAAGGTCTGATATATATAGTGTATTATTTTTCATTTGTGTGATTATCAGCTACAAAGGTAGCAATAATTTATGAAACTAAAAAACGAGGGTGCACTGCAATGCACCCTCGTGAAAAATGTGAATTATGTTTTATTTGTTATATACCTGAGTGTGTCAGGTGTAATGTGTTACTATTGTTTTATTCTATTTTGTTTTTACGGATTATTTTTTGTTTTTGTTTTTTTCGAGTTGCTTTTCAATAGCATCGAGGCAGTTGTCAACGGCTTCTTCAAAAGTGTCGGCTACTTTAGTAGCGATGATTTCGTCCTGTGGAATAACTGCTTTGATGATAGCCTCTTTGTTGAGAGCAGACTCCGGTTTAACAACTTTGAGTGTAACGTCAAGACGAGAGATTGCAGAGTGGTGACGTGCAAGACGTTCAGCTTTCTTGTTGATGTGGGTTTCCAAACGTTCGGCAATGTCGAAGTGGATAGACTGAATTTTTACTTCCATGGTTATCCTCCTTTACTTTTTAGATGCCCGAGGGTGGGCGAGTTGATAATTATTTTGTAATTCACGGTAGGTTATATGTGTATAAACCTGTGTAGTAGCAAGTGATTGATGTCCCAGCAGGTGCTGTACGGCAGTGATGTCCGCTCCATTGTTCAGCATATCTGTGGCGAAAGAGTGCCGGATTACGTGCGGGCTTTTTCTGGTGCTGTGTACTCCTGCTTCAGAGAGCATTTTGTTTATAGTGAGATACACGAGGCTCGGATATAGTTCTTTGCCGTTTTCTCGGACAAAGAATCTGTCGCAGAGTGTTTCGGCGGTTTTGTCACGGAGCGAGCGGTATTCTTCTATTTCTTTTTTGAGTTCTTTTCCGAAAGGGATTATTCTGTCTTTGTTTCTTTTTCCGTTCACTTTGAGTTCGCACTTGTGAGTATCCACATTTACGTCTCTCAGCGTGATGAGTTCATCGCGTCGCATACCTGTGGAGTAAAACATAAGTAGCATCAAGTGGTTTCTTGTGTCTGTGAAGTCTGTTGCATCGTAGCTGAGGTTCAGCAGTGCATTTATTTCTTTTTCAGGCACATATACGGGAAGCGGCTTGTCTGTTTTTGCGAGTGTCACTTCCTCCGCAGGGTTATGCTTCATATCGTGATAACGCATCAAGTATTTGAAAAAAGCACGTAGCGACTGTGTTTTTCTACGGATAGAGCGAGGGGCGATTTTGTTTTTTGCAAGGTGTGCGAGCCAGGCACGGATATCGTCTCGGGTTACGGACATCGGTTCTAATTTTTCCGGTGAGCCGTTTGTAGCCCAATCAGCCCATTGCATCAAGTCGTTTTGATAAGACAAAACGGTGTGAGCTGAATAATTCAGTTCACACCGTATATATGTCAGGAAATCATTGATATGCATAGACTAATCGCTTTGGCATACTTGCCTGCGGAAGTTGGTTTCCGCTATTGTCAAGTAGGATATTGCGAATTTAGTCTATTCTTTTGAAATTTCCAAATAAAATTCAAGTTTTTTTCTGCTACAGGCTCGGAATTTTATTCTTCAGTAGCACGAAGTTGCTGAACGTAAACAGCTTTCATCATTTTTTTGCGGTTACGAACAGATGGTTTTTCGAAAGCCTGACGGCTACGGAGTTCTTTTACGATACCTGTTTTTTCAAATTTGCGTTTGAATTTCTTTAAAGCTTTTTCGATGTTTTCGCCTTCTTTAACTTGTACGATAATCATTTTAAGTTTTTGTTTTATATGTTGTTATTTTTATATGTTTTAATTTTTGCGGGGCAAATTTAGCAATAGTTTTTTACATGGCAAAACTTTGCCGCAACTTTTTGCCCAAAGTTGTCTGAAATAGTGTAATTTAGGATAAAAAAACAGTTTTTTATGCTTGTGTGTCGGTCCAGGGACGGCGAATGTATTCCGTGTGCGGATTTTGGTTCAGAATTTTTGCGGGTACTCCTGCAGCGGTAACTCCGGAGGGAATATTTTTGTTTACCACAGCACCTGCTCCTATAGTGGTGTTTGAGCCAATGGAAACATTTTCCACAATGCAAACAGATGGACCGATATATACGTTGTTGCCAATCACGGCAGCATTACCATCATTTGCACCTATGGTGGTAAATTGGCTTATGTTGCAGTTGTTACCAATCACGGCGGTAGGATTTATCACCACAGACATGTTGTGATTCAGCAGAAAGCCGTAACCGATACGTGTGGTTTCAATAATGTCTATTCCTGTTTTTCTGCGGGTGCGGTTCAGCATAAATTTTGTGAAATAGTAAGCCCAACCGCGGTACGAAGACAGCCTGAGCCAAAAGTTCAGACGGAATGTGCTGTGGCAGGAAAAAAGCATTGCGAGAAATGAAGCCTTCTTCCCGGTATAGCGGTAGAAATCGCTCT
>SAMEA3663271__coassemble_526_pt1 | contig 11431 bp, 11 predicted proteins | sample SAMEA3663271__metabat2_low_PE_018 | metagenome-assembled genome bin SAMEA3663271 (sample SAMEA3663271) | pig gut metagenome | biome: pig gut; feature: pig-associated habitat; material: faeces | place: China | collected 2013
GAAAGAACTCGGTTGGGAGCCAAGCCTGCAATTTGAGGAAGGCATAGAAAAAACCATACGCTGGTATCTTGACAATCAAGAATGGTTGGACAATATCACTTCCGGTGATTACGAAAAATACTACGACGAGATGTATAAAAACAGATAGCACCGTTTTCTACCTGATATGGTAAGGGAATGACTGAAAACGATAGTCATTCTTTCAAATGCTAAACAAGACTCAAATTTTATGTCTATTCCAAACAAAATCCGGTCGGCTGCAGATGTATTATAATTATTTATAAAAAAAATTGCGGGCAGGATTAGCATATAGCTTCCTGCCCGCTGATTATTTATTGTAAAGTCAGTTTGTCTTTTTTGTAATTATTCTTCAAAGTGGCTTTTTACACCTGCTACAAGTTCATCACCGTATTTGTCGCGGAGAACGATTTTGCCGTCAGGGTCAAAGAGGATGATGCAAGGGATACCGGAGATGCCGTAAAGGTCTGTAGGGATGGTTTGTGCGTTGTAAACCACTTCCCATGGGATTTGTTTGTTTTGAACTGCTGTGGCTGTGTTTTCAGGCTCGTCCCAAACGGCAACGCCGATTACTTCAAGACCTTTGTCTTTGAGTTCACCGTAGATGCCGCGAATAGTTTCAATTTCACGCATGCAAGGTCCACACCAGCTTGCCCAGAAATCAACGAGGACATAGTGCCCTTTGCCGACATGGTCGCTGAGACGGAAAATAGAATCGTTGTGACTGATTTCAAAGTCCTTAAACTCTTTGCCTTCCCCGGTTTCTGCTTTGTTTACGAGTGCTTGCTTGAGGTTTTGAATACGTTTGTATGAAGCGAGAGCGGGATATTTTTCAATGCTGTCGTTAAGTTGTTCAAGTTCAAGTTCATAAGCGAAATTGCTGAGGAAAACGTAGTAGCCTACAGGATTTTCACTGTTTTGAGCCACGACTTGTGAAGCGTAAGCATTAGCGGCGTCAATTATTTTTTGTGCATCTTCTTCCGTAGCGGAATCCGGCAGTGCTGCATAGTCTTTAGAGAATTTTTCCATACCTTTGCTGAAATCTTCCAGGATAACATTCAGTTTTCCTCCTGTAGCTTCGCCATTTTCAAATTTAATGGAGTCTGCTTCCAAGATAAAGCTGCCGCGACGTTGTCCGCCTGTCACGAGAACGCGTACGAGTGTTGGTTTTTCAACATTGCCCTTAAATTGTGCAACACCGTTTTCCACTACGGCACTGTCGATTTTGTCACTTGTGTCGTAGTCCACAATATAAGCCATAAGGTTGTTGTCTGCGTCAGTCAAAGTGGCATTGACAACGTATTCTGTTTTTGGTTGCTGGCTGCAGCTTGCGATAAGCAATGCACCGAGCGAGATAAGAGATAGTTTTTTCATTTGAAAATAATTTTATGTTGTTTCTTCCGCAAAGGTAAAGATTTTTTTTATAATTTTGGCGATTATTTGAATCATAAATGAATAGTATATATATAAATAACTTGGAGGTTTATGCCTTTCATGGAGTTCTGCCACAGGAAAATGTGGTGGGTAACATATTTTATGTCAGCGTGAGATTGGACTGTGATTTGAGTCGTGCAATGGAAGCGGATAGTGTGGAGTATTCCGTGAATTATGCGGAAGTAGTGGAAATAATAAAGGCACAAATGGCAGTCACGTCAAAAACTTTGGAAAACGTGGTTTTTCGTATTAGAGAAGCCCTTCAGCAGTGCTTTCCACAGGTTTGTTCCGGAATGGTAAAGGTGGCAAAACAGTCACCGCCAATCCCGGGAGCAAAAGCGGAAGAAGTGGCGGTGAGTGTGGATTTTTAGCGTTTTTTGCAGCCGCCTTTGGCTACACGGCTGCATGATTGCTGTTTATGCAGCCGCTAAGTATATAGTCAAGGCGGTTAGAAAAAAACCGGTATAAGGAGTGTACCTGCTATTAGAATTATGATGAGTGCAAGTGCTGCTATTGCAATAGCGATATTTGTTTTCTTTTTCATATCATTAAGCGTTTTTGTTACCGTTTAGATAATCGTTGTAAAGTTCGGTGAGTTTTTGAGCATCAATGCTAAGGAGTGAGAGTTGCTTGAAAAAGTAGTTTATCTCGTTTTTCAAGAAATTGCGTCGGCGGAGGTCTATGATTTTCTCTCGAGCATCTTCTGCAACGAAGTATCCTATGCCTCTTTTGTTGAAAATGATATCGTTTCCGGCGAGGAAATCAATGGAACGCATCGCAGTGTTTACATTTACTTCATATTCCACTCCGAGTTCTCTCACAGACATCACCCGTTCGTTTGGTTTCAGTTCGCCGGACAGTACTTTGTCCTCAATGCTGTTAGCAATTTGGAGGTATATGGGTTTGTTACTTGAAAAATTCATTGCAGGTCTGTTTCTTTATATCTATAATAAGCAATTACGTTCATTATCGGTCCGAATACCGCAAATACTATACATACGAATGCAAGCCATATTTCCACTTGGTAAGTTTCCGTGTACATTTCGTCCATATTATATTTGAAAAAGGTGTTAATTGCAATAATAACGAGTGTTGAGATTGCTGTTATGACAACATACCCTTTGAGAAAAGAGTATTTGGGTGTAATAGAACTCATCAAGGCAAAGAATCCCACGTAGAAGATATATGAAGCGATAGGAAGGCATACGGAGGTAATAGCGTAAAGTCTGATGTTTAGTATCGGGTCTTCCGTTATCACATTTATGAGTGATTTTACATTGTACCACGGCATAGAAGATGAAATATACTCTATTCGTAAAAATTCAAGTATGAAAAGTGAAACGAAGAAAAGCAAGATGTAGCCGAAAATGTAAAATATCACTCTTACAAGGTATTTTTCAAGAGGTGTGCCAACACTCATCATTGCATCAATCTTGCCGGATTTGGTAGCATAATTGTTGTTTATCAGAGACGCGGAGATGCAACCGCTCAAAAAGAAGAAAAATAGCATTATGAATATCAAAATTCTTGCACCCATATCAAATGTTTCATGAAGAATTCTATTATCGTAAGCGGTAACAACAATGAGAAAATATACCAAGAGCATGAGTCCCGCCATTACTCCGGATTGTAGCAACATTTTTTGGCGATTGTTTGCCCATTCGCGTTTGAGGAGCATAAACAAGCGGACAAATGAGAAAGAGTTGTTTCTAATCATTTCCATTTTATTTCGTATTATTTTATGTTTGTCAATATATATTTTATTTGAGAATGGATTTAACCTTTTCCGGCTCTGAAAGGCAGAACATAAAGAGGCTTTCCAAGTTTATTTCCGTTTCTTCATCATCTTCATTGCGGAGGGAAATATAGGATGTTCCACCGATAGTTTTGGATGTAAACAACACTTTTCCCGGCTCTATAACATCGGAAGATGTAATGAATTTCAGTTTTTCCGTGATGTTGTATATCGGACTATTTATCACCATTTCATTATTATTAAGCACAAGGAGATGGTCCAGAATAAGTTCCACGTCATGTACTTGGTGAGTGGAAATGATGATGATTCTGTCGTCTGTCATGTGAGAGGAAATGAAGCGGCGAAATTGAACTTTGCTCATAATGTCCAGTCCGTTTGTGGGTTCGTCCATAATCAGCAGTTTCGTATTGCAAGCAAGTGCAAAGCACATAAATGCTTTTTTCTTTTGCCCCAATGACAGTTTGCCGAGGTTTTGCTCATAATTGAGGTCAAAAGTGGCAAGGTTCGCTTTAAGGTCATCTACACTGAAGTTGGGGTAGAAAGGGGCATTTATTTTGCAATATTCTTCCATTGTGATTTTTGGCAGGTCAAATTCTTCCGGAACGATGAAAGTTTCGCAAAGAGTTGACGGCAGACGTTTTCTCACGTCTTGTTCATCAAAGAGAACTTTTCCGCTGCAAGGAGTGAGCATACCGCAGATAAGGTGGAGTAGTGTGGATTTGCCAACTCCATTTTGTCCGAGCAATCCATATATTCCTCCCTCTTTAATCTCTATGTTGAGATTATTGAAAATGAGTTTTGATTTTTGATAACCGAAGTCTAAATTGTTTACCGTAATCATTGTGTTATAGTGTTATAGTTTAATAGTACACCGCAAAGGTACAACAGGTTTTTTGATTTGCAAATATTTTAACATACTTTAACGATTTGTTGAACAAAAATACCATAAGCAAGAGAAAAATAATTTGTAACTTCGCAGAGAAAGCAAAATTGCGGCAAAACCGCATAAACCTTAGATATATCCACAAACAATAATGAAAAATTTCAGCTCAATAATCATTTCAGCCTTGATGCTGATGACTCCTGCACTGAAAGCAGAAGAACTCGTAATTTTACACACAAACGATACTCACTCTATTATTGAACCGGACAAGAAAGGGATGGGAGGTTGGTTCCGCCATAAAGCACTGATAGACAGTGTGAAGTCTTGCAACGAAAATGTGATTCTTGTAGATGCCGGAGATGCAGTGCAAGGTTCCGTGTATTTTAATCTGTATAAAGGTAAACTGGAATACAAACTCAAAGAAATGATGGGCTACGACTATTGCATACTCGGCAACCATGATTTTGACTATGCGGACAGTGTATTGATGCCACTGATAAAGAAGAGCAATTTGAAGTGGCTTTCATCAAACTATATATTTAAGGATAAGGAGATGAATTCCAAGTTTGCACCTTACGATATTCGTGAAGTGGCAGGGAAGAAAATTGCTTTTATGGGCATAAATATCAATCCTGACGGACTTCTGACTCCCGGCAATTATGATTCCGTGGATTATGTAGATGCTGTGAAAGCGGCAAAAATCACATCGCAATTTCTCAAGCAATGCCTTAAAGCGGATATTGTGGTTGCACTCACTCATATAGGATATAAAGAAAGAAATTTGCCCTACGATGACCTTAAACTGCGTGCGGAATGTCCGGATATAGATATTATTATAGGAGGACACTCGCACACGGAGGTTACTCCGGGTGAAGATTGGATAGCATTGGGAGATTCCGCTATTATTGCTCAGGCTTACAAGTATGGATACAAAGTGGGACAATTTACCATAGATTTGGACAAAATGCAGGCTAAACATAAACTTTACACCATAGACAGCCGCTACGACAGATTCTCCAAAGATGCTGCAATGGAAGATTTTATGAGACCGTATGTTCATGGTAAAGATTCCGTAAACAGTTTGTACATCAGCAATATACCTAAAACTATGGAAGCAGACGGAATGGAACTGCGTAATTTTCTTGCAGACTTTTTCCTGAAGCGAGGTGAAGAAATTTCCGGAGCAAAACCGGACTTGGCTATTATAAACAAGGGCAGTATTCGACAGCCATGGGTAGCGGGAAAATTGTCCGAAGGTGATGTGATGACTGCTCAGCCGTTCTCAAATTATGTAACTGTTCAGGAAATCCCCGGAGATTCACTTATCAGTTGCTTTGACTTTATGGCACGCTCCGGCGGTCAGGGTGTGAGTGTCGGTGTTGATGCCAAAATGGCAGGCGGCAAATGTGAATATGTGAAAATAAATGGCAAACCGATAGACCCAAACAAAATTTACCGCCTTGTCACCATAAACTATGTGGCAACCGGTGGTGACAACTTCAGTATGCTCAAGTGTTTCCCGATAATATATCGTAGCGAAAACTTTGTGCAACGAGATTTGATTGACTACATCAAGAAATATTACCCGAAAAATCTGAAATATACGGATAAACAAAGAATGCATAAATAAGTAACTGTTAAACGGTTTTATATATAATACGTATTAGCCATGAGACACATTTGTTCTATAATCTTGTTTGCAATGCTTGCACTGACTTCTGCTGCAAGCCCTAAAGAAATAAAGTCCGTAGTTCAATCGCGTGAATGTAAGCACTGGGTGGATTCCGTGATTAAAACCATGACTGTTGAGGAGCAGGTGGCACAGTTGTTCGTAGTAAATCTGAGAGCGGACAGCCTTTCGTACTCTGCCATTAAGTCTTTTTTCGGCAAGCATGGTGTAGGAGGAGTGCTTTTCACTCGAGGTCCGCTGAAAAACTATGCAAACGGCATAAATGCCATTCGTAAAGCCTCCAAAGTGCCACCGTTTATCACTTTTGACGGTGAGTGGGGACTGCCTATGAGAATAAAAAATACACCTCGTTTCCCATACAACATAAGTATAGGAGCGGCAAGAGACACTCATGCCGCTTATTTATATGGACGTGAAGTGGCAAGAGAATTGAAAGCACTGGGTGTAAATGTGAATTTTGCACCTGTGATTGACGTAAACACAAATCCGCTTAATCCTGTAATCGGCTATCGCTCTTTTGGCGAAGACCCAAAGCGAGTGGCGGAATTTGGCATAGCATACGCAAACGGACTTGAGGACGGTGGTATTATGTCTGTCTCCAAGCATTTTCCGGGTCACGGTGATACGGATACGGATTCTCATAAAGAATTGCCTATAGTAACACACAGTGAGGAGCAACTCCACACATTGGATTTATATCCGTTTGAAAGATTTATAGCCGAGGGTGGTTGTGGAGTGATGGTGGGACACTTAAATGTGCCTGCCCTTGACGCGTCAGGTACTCCGGCGTCACTATCAAGCGTAATCACTACTCAACTTCTCCGTGAAAAAATGGGTTTTGACGGACTTATTTTCACAGATGCTCTCGGAATGAATGGAGCAAGATTGCACGGCAAGTCAAATGCCGTTGCAGCACTGAAAGCAGGTGTGGATATGCTTGTTAATCCTATGAATCCGCTTGAAGACCTAAGGGCTGTGATTCAGGCTGTTAACAATGGAGAAATAAGTAAGAAGATAATCCGTGACCGCTGCAAAAAAGTGCTTGCATACAAATATGCTTTCGGTGTTCACAAAACTCATCTTACAGATACGGCAACAATCGGCACTGTTATAAATGCATCGGAAGCTGATGCTGCCTGCCAAGTGGTGGCAAACGAATGTATCACGCTCCTTAAAGACAACAAAAATCTGGTGCCGCTTTTGAATACCGAGCAAGGAAAGATTGCAGTGGTGAATATTGGAGCAAGCGGAAGTGATTTTGCGAATATGTGCAAAAAATATGCGGATATTGACGTTTATAGTACTGCTTACCATTTGAAGTCTTTGCAAAAATACGATGTGGTAGTGGCAGCCGTTTATAAAAGTGGCAAAGGCTCCGTACATCAGCTTTCTATGCTAAAAAATTTGCCAAACTTGGTGGAGATTTTCTTTATGAGTCCCTTTGAAATGGCAAAATTTGAAACATCTGTAACAGAAAACGCTTCACTAATTCTTGTGGGTGATGATACCAAACATTTGCGTCTCGCTGCTGCACAAGCACTCTTTGGCGGTGTGAAAATAGACGGAATTTGTCCGGTAGATATTGCAAACATCGCTAAAGCCGGTGACGGACTCATTCGTGAAAAAATACGTTTGGGCTATTCTTATCCCGGTATGGTGAATATGGATAGTAAAATGGTTTATAGGCTGGATTCACTTATCAATGAAGGACTTAAAAAGGAAGCATTCCCGGGTTGCCAACTTCTTGTGGCAAAGGACGGAAATATAGTTTTTGACCAGGCTTACGGCTACCAATCATTCGGCTCAAAACATAAAGTGACGGAAAATACTCTTTTTGACCTTGCTTCAGTATCCAAGGCTACAGGAACACTGCCTGGCGTGATGAAAGCCTACGATTTAGGTCTTTTCAGCATAGATGACCTCGCTTCCAAATTTATTCCGGGACTTGTGGGAACAAACAAGGAAAGCGTGACCATACGTCAACTCCTTTTCCACGAAAGCGGCATACAGCCAAGCCTAAATATGTTCAATATTATGATGGATTCCACCACTTACACCGGTGAACTCATAGCTCGCAAGTATTCTAAAGAAAATCCTATTCTTATCCAACGTAATGCTTACGGCAATGCAACTGCAAAACTCCGCAGAGACATCACTTCGCCGGTCAGAACCGACGAATTTGATATTGAGGCTGCACGCGGACTTTACGTGGGAAAAATCACTTACGATACAATTATGAATCGTATCTACAATTCACCACTTAGGAAGAATAATAGTTATGCATATAGTTGCTTGAATTTCTGCTTGCTCATGGATTTGGAGCAGAGAGTTACCGGCATAGCACACGATATGTGGATGCAAGATAGCATATATTCCAAACTTGGTTGTTACAGAACTTGTTATCAGCCACTTAAACGTTTCCACAGTACGGAAATTGCATCTACGGAAAAAGATACATATCTACGCAAGCAGACACTTTGCGGCTACGTCCACGATGAACTTGCAGGATTTTCCGGTGGTGTGCAAGGTAATGCAGGTTTGTTCTCAACAGCCGGTGACCTTGCAAAACTATGCCAGATGTGGCTCAATAAAGGCACTTATGCAGGGCAGAGAATCCTTTCCGAGGAAACGGTGACGCTTTTTACAACGGAAAAAAGCCCCACTTGTCGCCGCGGATTGGGATTTGATAAGCCGGACAAAACAAACGATGACTATTCACCCACATGCTCGGAAGCCACTGCCGCTACATACGGTCACCTCGGTTTTACGGGCACCGTTTTCTGGGTTGACCCGGATAATGACTTGATATTCATTTTCCTCTGCAACAGAGTAAATCCAACTCGTGACAATGATGCATTTAATGAAATGAATATCCGCCCGGAACTTTTCAGCATTGTGTATCAAAGCATTTTGAAATAAGGTGTATTTGTAATGTTCTATTGACTGTGTAGAACAATGCAAATTCACTTGTAACACAATTTTTCTCTCCTCTTTATTTTGATATTATTAGCTTAAAGAGTAATTTTGCAGTATGAACGACAGTCAGAAGTTAGGAATAGAACAAAATCAAACTCAACGACTGATACCTATGCAGGTTGCAGTTGGTCGTCTGCTGGAAATGAATGTCATTGAAGTGGAGGAGGAAGTCAAGCGTGCACTTGAGGAACTTCCTGCACTTGAGGTTAATGAAGATAAGGAAGATAAGCCTGTTTCGCAAGAGGAAGAGCAAGAAGATAATTTTTCTGAAAGTGCGGAGCAGATGCAGATGGCAGACTATCGTACAGACGATGATATCCCTTATTATCTAAAAAAAAATAATAATGGATATTATGACTCGGACGACTATGTAGAACCTGTGGTTGTAGCGGTGGAAGGTACTATTATTGATACACTGACAGAACAACTGAATGAACGTGAGATTACACCGCAACAGGAAATAATAGCTAAATACATCATTGGTAGCATAGACGATAATGGATATATGTCACGCGATATGAACTCTATCCGCACGGATATAGCTTATCAAGCCGGCATCAATGTTACTATTGACGAAGTAAGAGAGGTGTGGAAAATGATTCGCACTTTTGACCCTCCCGGCATTGCCGCCGTGGATTTGCGAGACTGTCTGCTTCTCCAGTTGCAAAGAAGAATATCAGATGAGCAAGAACCGAGCAAGGCTCTGCTTGATGCCAAAGAAATAATTGCGGACTATTTTGACATTTTTTCCAAAAAACATTTTCAGAAAATCACTTCTGCACTCGGAATCACGGAAGATGAACTGAAAGAGGCTCTGGAAGAGATTCGTACTCTTAACCCCAAGCCTGCAGGGCAACTTGAGTCCGGAACACTTGAGGAGGGCTCCAGACATATTGTACCCGACTTTAATGTGGAGGTAGATGGTGATGAAATCACTCTCATTCTGATGAATAATATTCCGGAATTAAGGATAGAAGCTACTTTTGCGGAACGTCCTGATGATAAGCAGTTTAAGAATAGAGAAAAATCTGATGCAGCCACATTTATCCGTCAGCGACGTGATGAGGCACAAATGTTTATCCGAGCTCTTTCTATGCGTCAGGAGACGCTTTTCCGTGTGATGAGCGGAATTGTAGCCATTCAGCGTCAATTTTTCCTCACAGGTGATATGAGCGACATAAAACCTATGGTGCTCAAAGATGTGTCTGAACTCACAGGCGACAATATTTCCGTAATTTCTCGTGCTACGGCTGCTAAATACGTTTCCACACCCTACGGGGTCTTTCCGCTGAAAATATTTTTCAACGAGAGGGTAAATGATGAGGAAGATGCTTCCTCTCACAAAATTATTGAGGAAATAAAGGCAATAATAAGCACGGAAAGCAAGAAAAAACCTTTCAGCGATGATGCTATAACCGCTATGCTGAACAAAAAAGGCTATTCCCTTGCTCGCAGAACCGTGACAAAGTACAGAGAAAAAGTGGGAATACCGGTTGCTCGCCTCAGAAAAGAATTGTAAACAAAAATTTTCAGTTAAATGATAAAAAATATTTCACGCATTGCATCATTTTTGTTTTCACCTTTTATAGTGCCCACATACGCTATAATTATGGTGCTGTGGATGACGATACTTTTTGTAGTGCCGATGGAAACAAAATTAACGGTGACAGCGGTAACATTTCTCTTGACAATGGTAATGCCGTTTTTGATAATTCTGGGACTGTATAGAGCCAAAACCATTCACAGTTTGGGTCTTGAAAACAGAAAAGAGCGGCTTATTCCATACCTTGCCACTGTGGTGTGCTATTCCCTCCTTGCCGTGTATTATCACAAAATCCATTCACCGATATGGCTCACAATGTTTCCCGTCGGGGGCGGACTTGCCGTGCTGGTGACACTTATAGTAAACAGATGGTGGAAAATTAGTGCACACTCCGCTGCTATGGGTGGTTTTGTTGCATTTGTGTATCTCCTGTATCATTCTCAAGTGCTTCTTTTTGGAGGTATGCCAATGCTTTATTTTTCTGTTATAGTAACCGGTATATTAGGCACGGCACGAATTTGGCTCGGTCTGCATACACCATTGCAGGTGCTCGCAGGGATAGCAAACGGAGTGTTGTGTATTTTATTGACATCACTATTCTATTAACATATAATTCAAGCAAGATGACACCATTAGTAAGTATTATTATGGGAAGTACATCAGACCTCCCGATACTTGAAAAAGCTGCGTCTTTTTTAGATTCAATGGAAATTCCCTTTGAAATGAATGCACTTTCCGCACACCGCACACCTCGTGAGGTTGAAGAATTTGCAAGAAATGCAGCCGGCAGAGGGCTGAAAGTGATTATCGCTGCCGCAGGTATGGCTGCCGCACTTCCGGGCGTGATAGCTGCCATGACACCTATTCCTGTGATTGGCGTTCCTATCAATTCTTCTCTGGAGGGACGTGACGCACTGCTCTCGATAGTACAAATGCCGCCCGGTATTGCGGTGGCAACCGTGGGTATCAATGGAGCTATGAATGCTGCCGTACTTGCAACTCAGATTCTTGCCTTGAGCGACCCTCAAATTGCTGAACGTTTTGAAGGTTATCGTTGCGGTTTGGTAGATAAGATTGTGAAAGCGAATACTCAACTCGCTTCACTCAAATATAAATATAAAGTAAACTAAT
>SAMEA3663271__coassemble_535_pt1 | contig 11297 bp, 7 predicted proteins | sample SAMEA3663271__metabat2_low_PE_018 | metagenome-assembled genome bin SAMEA3663271 (sample SAMEA3663271) | pig gut metagenome | biome: pig gut; feature: pig-associated habitat; material: faeces | place: China | collected 2013
ATGAACTTGAGGAAGACGAAACCGGCAAAAATGCAAAAGTCTATGACTATGACCTCATTGCAAGCATTTCACTAATAGTTAAATCTTTTGCAGACAGGAAAAAGTGATGACAGAAAAAAATAACACATATTATACCCTAAAATTTTGCCACACTGATGACTTTCACGGCAAAGGGCAACAAATAGCTGCCTGCAACAGTGAAATCACTATAGGTCAGCAGGAAAGCTGCCAAATCCGTATGGCAAACGACACAAACTTTGAGGACGAACAGTTTGCCGTGATAAAACCCGCCGAAAATGCAAGAGAATGGGTAATTATCAGTACTTCAGAGTTTTACACCACAAAAATAAACGGCACGGAGGTCTTTCTACAGCAAATTCTCCACAATGGTGATAAAATCACTTTCGGTGACTATGAGCAAACTCTGCTCTTTCAAATCCGCAACGATGAAAAGTTTACAGACACAAATGGTGTAAAAACTATTCCTGCAGGCATTTCCGGGAAAGTGTTGGCAGCCGTGATTTTGCTGCCCGTGCTGCTTTTTGCTGCCCTCGGCTACTATATCTATCAAGACAAACAAGAAGAAAAAATCTTCAAATCCATTATTGATGAAGCCAAAAACAGTGTGTTGCTCATAGCAGTGGATTCCGTATATTATGTAATTAACACTCCAAACGGCAGTGAAATAATAGATTCTTACTCATACATCACGGAATCCGGCTTCTCTATCACAGGAACGGCTTTTGTGACAGACAACGGCAAAATAGTCACCGCTCGCCACTGTATAGAACCATGGCTTAACGACCCTGAACTTACGACAAAAACACCCAATGAAATAACATCTACCCCTACTCGCTGGGCTATCCTCGCAGAAACTCACAATATGACAACGGAAAGCGACACCACACACGCCATAGTTTCCGTTTGCGAATTTTTCTGCGGAAACCTTGGCGACAAACCTTACGGCTCAAAACTACTATCTTCCGCTTTTCTATATGAAAACAGCAGGGACAACATAATTGAAATCGGCGACTACGAAAACGAATACTACGTCCGCAGCATTACGGACACCCCCTCCGCAAAAGATATGATGCTGGACGATGTGGCTTGGGCTGAAACAGACAGTATAGGCTCTATATCTCTCGCAGACAGCACTTTCTTTTTCAACAACTTGAATATGGGCATAAAACTCACATTTATCGGTTATCCACAGTACAAAACCACAGGACTGGAAACGGAAGACGGAGTGATAAAACGTGACTTCTCCCCGGGAGAAATGATTATTCACAACGGCAGCCACATTCACGGCTATTCCGGCGGTCCCGTGATTATAGTAAACGGCTCGAAAGCTATAGCAGTAGGCGTTCTCTCAAGACTTGACCCAAGCGGCGGTGAAAGAAGCTATTCCGTACCGGTAACAGAACTGAAAGGAGGTAAAGATGAGTGATTTTAACAAAAAAACAGACAACCTCAGCGGCTCTGTAAGTCTCGCTGCCGGGTATTTCACGGAACTGCATACTTGGACGCTTATCAGAGACATTATCTCTGAAATGAGCAGTGCAAACCGGGTAGCCATTGAACCGAATAACATCTATATTTCCGATAATTCTTTTGTTTTGGGCAACAACACGGAGACTTCAAAAGAATTTGAGGCACCCGAGCAGTCCGGCAAAGAAATAAATCAAACGGAAGCCGCCAAAATTTGGCAACTCGGTGCCACAGCATATTATTTTTTTATGGGTTGCCCCGTTTTTGCAGGCTTCGGAGGCAGAATACAGACCGCAGACTCCGTGGTACCACAAATGCGAAAAGACTTGCCGAAACTGAGCGAAACAATCGCTCAATGTCTCTCTTATAATCCTGAAAATCGCCCTTCTGCAAACCTACTGCTCAAAACGGCTGAACAGGAAATCCTTCGATGCAAAAACAATCCTCCTAAAAGAAAACTGAAATCAACAGGCAATCACATAATAGCACCTGAAAAATCCACTTATTGGAAAGAACAAATGGAAGAATAAACATCAAAAATAAAAATATTATGACGATATTTCACAAGATATTAGCACTGATTGCAGTTTTGTTTACTTTTACAACAGTCCAAGCTCAAAACATCAGAGATACCGAATTGTCTAAAATTGTCAGTGCCGTAAAACTCCTCCGCACAGACACTCAGGAAAACTTCCACAAAGCATCAAAAATTTTCACAGAAGATACCAAGTGGACGGCAATGAACGAAACAGGCTCACTGCGAAGCGAAGAATGTTCACCCAAAGACAAAGTAACCCGTTTCAAACTAAATAGAATACTCTCCAAGGCTGAAAGCAGCCGAAAGTATGTTTCTACTCACGGAGATATGATAAACGGCGAAGATTCTCGCTATGACTATTCCCTATACGAGCGTTCGCTGAAAGCAGGAAAATCCGTATCATACACGCTCAATGGCAGAAGCGGAAAACAAACTTTCGTCATTGTGCCACACTCACAAAATGCAAACATAGACGTGGCTATCTCACAGAACGGCAAAGCGGTGAAATTCACAAAAGAAAAACAAGCCGACGGAACACTGATAGCACATTGGACTGAAAATACACCAAACGGAAACGCTCCCATTACCCTCTCCATTAAAAATAAAAGCACTCAGTCACAAGCATTTGTGATAATAAACCATAATTCTCGAAAATAACAAACTAATAGTCCGCAATTTTTTACATCTATGAGACTCAAAAACGCAAGAGCCGCTTTCACGGCAATGATTATGCCGATTGTATTACTCGCAACCGCACAACCGGCACCGCAACCGCAACAAATGATGCAAACAGACACCTGGCAAGTATCTGTCAACGAAATGGAACAACACCGCCGCGAACGCATAACATCTGTTGCAGAAGAACTGCAAGAAGCGGGAATGACACGCAGCTTCGGTACGGATATTCTTAAAGCAGTAGGTTTCTCCGCTATCTCCACACTCGTTGACGTTGTGGCTACGGAAACAGTAAATCTTGCAAAATACCGCAAACGCCAGAAAGAGGAATGGATGAGAATGATTCAAAATGAATGTAACTATACGGACAGCATTTCATCTATTAAAGGACTCAAAGACTTTTACAAGGAAAACTCAAGCTACGGTGCACTTGACCCATCAAACATAAACTTTGACGGTATCACAATCCGCGGAATGAGAAACGACGATGAAGTGGTATTCATCACTTGCCACATTGACACCACACGACTTGAACACCTCTTCCGCCACAGCAAATTCCACCTTGTAATAGACTCCATTGCATTTAACCCTTACATTTGCCACCTGCCAAACCTTGCCGCAAACGGCATAAGACTCATGGAAAAATCTGAAAACGAGAGAGATAACTCGTTCTCATTTTCTGAACGCAATCACCTCACAATAGGCATGGAAATGGAACTTTATTCATCTTGGATAAACGAAGCCGTCATGATTCAGCAAAACGTAAAACTCGGCACCTTCAAGTTTAACGTCACTATTCCGGACCATGTGGAAATATACCACTACTCTCGTGCACAAATCCAACGCAACATTGACATGCTCGCAAAAGACCCCACATTGCGTAACCCTGACGGCAGTCCGCTTAACACTCAATTTGTAGAAATGGAAGGAGACTGCTTTGTAGTGCCACGTTCTTTTATGCCTCTTTGCCAAAATGAAAGAATGTGGGGAACAGGAGAGTACAACATCAAGGTAAAATTCCGCGAAACATGCCAGTTCTCACAAAACGAGACCACAAACGCCAAACTCAAACACTGGCATAAGGACTACCAACAGCTCCGAAAAATGCAGAAAAAGAGCGGAGAAGTAAACGAGTATTTCCGCACAATCTGGAATCAAAATAAAGACAACATCATCAAAACAACTGTAAAACAAGGTCTTAACACATCACTTCAGTCTGCCGGACTATCTTCCACCGGTTCTGCCGGAATGTCGGCAGCAGCTGCAGCGAAGATGAAAGCAGGTGCCGCAGGTGCAGGTGCTGCCGGAGCAATACCACCCGCTATGCCAAAATAAGCCGCAAAAATGAGAATTATCACGTTTTTAATATTATTTCTAACAACATTGGCAACATACTCTCAGACACCTTTTGATTTGGTGTTTGAGGGGTGCCAACTCGCCGCTTCCTCACTCAGTGGAAATGCCGGAGGAACAGCAGACATCAGGCAAGCGGCAGACAAACTCAAAGATGCAAAATGGACAAGTCTGCAAATAACAGACAACACCGGCAATACTAAGGATAAAATAGGCAATCACATGGTTTTTACGGAAAAATATCTCACAGACTTGGCAGATAACCACAAAGTTAAGGAGAAAGCGGAAGAATATTTTTCCGAAACTCGTAGCGGTAATGGTGTAAGACTTTGCACAAAAGTGATAAAAGGAAATAAAACAGCAAAATATTCCTTCAATTACGTTGGCGGAAGAAAAATCCGCATTGGAGTTGTTGCTGAAACCGGTGGACTTGTAAATCTTACAGTTAAAGCCAAAGAAAAAGGCTCAAATACCGAACCTAAAACATCAAAAAAAAACACAGATGAATTTCACGGTTCTCCAAGTCGCTTGATTGAAATGGATTTACCCCAAGGACAATATATCATTACCCTGGAGGTTACGAACAAATTCAAAAAAGACAAAAGTTTCGCAATTATTGTAAACTGAAAAAGTAATTTACATATCTTATGAAAAATTTTTTCGCAATCATTATTTGTTTTCTGCTCGCAATTATTTCTTTCAATGCTAATGCTGAGAAAATTGCAGGAGACACAGCCACAGTAAATAAAGCTTTTGACATTGCAAATGCCGGAGAATATGAAAAGGCACTGGAAATGCTGCTTGATGCCGAAAAAACTTTTACACCGGACACCACAAGCTTCTATGCAAGTTTGGAATTTAACATCGGCTTGCTCTACAGTGTGCTCGGAGATAAACCGAATGCCGCAGTTTATTGGGAAAGAGCACTTGTGGCTTTCCCAAAGTTTTCAGACAACTATGGTATGGTGCTGGACGAACTCGGAAAACTTTACATTGATTTGAACGATAGTACAAACGGATACAGGATAATGCAACTGACTCAAGAATACAATGAGGAACAGTTGAAAAAACCTTGCGTTACTTTTACGGATTATATTGAACGTTGCGACTACTTTACTTACACTCAGGACTTTGAAAAGGCAAAAGAAACAATTCTCGGTGCACTTAAAATAGCTTCCAATCCTGAGGAAAAAGAAACTGCATACGAAAAATATGCATCAATACTGAAAGAAAACGGAAACCTTCAGGAAGCGGCAGATAACTACAAATTAGCTGCAGATATGCACAAAGAAAGACTTGGGAAAGATTCCAAATGGTGTATTTTATCTTATTATCTTTCAGAATGTTATTTCAATCTTGAAGATATAGAGAATGCTTACACTTCGTTTGAAAGTACCTCCGGTGGTTTTTCTGCTATAGGCAAAAAAGATATTGCACTGGCTTGCAAATCAATGATGGGTGACTGCAAGTATTTCCTTCAAGACTATGAAGAAGCACTTAAAATCTATGAAGAAGTGCTTGCAGAAACAGACAAAAGCAATATCCGTGACTACGCTCAAATACTCTTGGACATTGCAAAAACAAATAAAGGACTTGAACAGTTCGACATTGCTATAGATTACTGCACTCAAGCCTTTAATCTCACAAAAGAAACAAATGAAACTGACGTATTCCAATTAGTTGTAACTGAAATGAGAATGCTCTATGCTCTCACCGGAAAAGATTTTCCTGAAGAGTATGACAAAATGATATATAGCAAAACGAATGACGGACTCAAGGATATTCTCGCATCTGAAAAAGACAACCTTGAAATGTTCAAAGCAATGTACGGCGAAGACGGACTTGAGTATGCCAACGGACTTTCTATAATAGCTGATATCACCTATCAAACAGAAAGTAAAGATAAAGGACTTGACTATTACAAACAGTACCTTGATACTCAGAAAAAGGCACTGCGTCGCAATTTCGCTTTTCTTTCTGCTAAGGAGCGTAAAACAGCATGGGAAAAGACAAAATCCGTTCGCGACAGCATCACCTCACACCTCGCTGACCCTGAAGTGATACAAGATATTGAAATGTTTGGCAAGGCAGCAACTCTTGTTTATGATTTGCAATTACTTTCAAAAGGTCTTCTGCTCAATTCCTCAATAGAATTAGGGAAAGTAATAGAGTCAAGCGGAGACAATTCACTCAAAGAAGCATACGCAAATGCGATTGAACTGGAAAAAAGAATAAAAACCGCACAGGAAGCCGGAAATTCAACAGAATCTTCTTCACTGAGACAGGAATACGACAGTTTGCTCTTGAACTTAATGAAAAAATGCAACGAGTTTGACGATTTCACAAAATACATAGACTATTCTTGGGAAGATGTTCGCGATGCTTTGGACTATGGTGAAGTTGCCATTGAATTTGCAGAACTGAAAAACGATATTTGGGAAAAGAACAATATTATTGCCGCCTTACTGGTCTTTAAGGGTGCTACCGCACCGTTTACAGTGCCTGTATGTCTTAGAAGTGATGCTGAAATTATGCTTTCAGACTCTCTTGCGTACAAAAAAGCCGAATACGGTAACATTGTTTGGGGAAATATTCTTCCTAATATACCTGATGTTAAAACAATATATTTCTCTGCCGATGCGGAATTTTCAAGCATTGGCATTGAATATTTCATAGTACAAGGAAAACCTTTGACGGACATTTGCAACGTCTATCGTCTTTCCTCCACAAAAGAACTATGCAGAAACTATCCCGAAATTTCTTTCAGCAATGTTGCACTTTTCGGAAATATGGATTATGGTAAAACCGGAAAAGAGAAAATAGTTAAATGGAGGTCTTACTCCTCCGAAAACGATGACTCATTTTCATCAGGCATAATAAGCTATGCTCCTCTCAAAGACACTCAAGCGGAAATTGACGGAATTAAGGATGCAATAAATAAAAAAGGTAATGCAAAACCGTTCACAAAAACAGACGCTTCAGAAACATCTTTCCGTAACCTCTCAGGTAAAGGGATAAACATTATTCATATAGCCACACACGGTCAATACGTCGGCAACGATGAAACTACGGAAGACGATGCCATGCAATGTAGCATTCTCGCCTTTAGCGGTGCAAATATTCCCACTGAAAACGAAGCTGAAGACGGAATTATCACTGCAGCAGACGTAGCGGAAATGGACTTCCACCGCTGTTCTCTCGCTGTGCTTTCCGCTTGTGAAACAGGACTCGGACAGCTATCTGCTGACGGAGTATTCGGACTTCAACGCGGTTTCAAAAATGCGGGGGTTCACACTCTCCTTATGAGTCTCAACAAAGTGGCTGACAATGCTACAAAGGAACTTATGGTGAAATTTTATGAGACTCTTGCTTCACAACCCGGCATATCACCGAATGAAGCTCTCCGAACTGCACAAAAGTATTTAAGAGAAAACAATTTTGAAGACCCTAAATATTGGGCTCCATTCATAATACTTGACGGAAAATGAACAAGAAATACGACATATTTATAAGTTACAGACGGTCTGACACCGGTGACAAAGCAGAGCACCTGAAAGACCTGTTGGAAAAAGACTATAATAATCAAATAAGTTTTGACAAAGAAAACTTCTCCGGGCTATTTAAGCACATCATTATCAATAGAATAGCCAGAGCTAAAGATTTTATTGTTTTACTCGGGAAAAAGTCATTTGTATATTCAGATTGTCCTGATGACACAATCACTGACACAAAATCGCAAACTTACGCAGATGCCTTTTCCGATGAAACCGTGGACTTATATAAGAAACTCGCCACTTGCAGCGAAGATGAATGTATCCGCATAATCTCTAACTTGCAAAAAGATAACAAAAACGTAAAATTGGACTATGTCCGGATTGAAATCGGTCGTGCGTTAAACAGAAAACAACCGTTAAATATCATTCCGATAGTACCTGAGAAAACAGCTAATTATGATTTTACCAAATTAGAGCTACCACCTGATATTGTCAGTATAAAAGATTACAATGCAGTTTTCTACAGTGAAAATCCCGATGCTTCTTTCAAAGACATCATTCCAAAAATAAACAGCCGAATTAAATCCAAGAAAAAAAGCAGTTGGCTACTGTACTCTCTCACATTTATAGCAATAGCACTCCTCGGTGTGGCAGTCATCTTCGGAATAAAGTACACAAAAGATAAAGCAACATTCGAATCTTGCCGCACATACATTGATTATTTCGGATACATGACGGATAATCACTTCTTTTTTAATGAGGAATGTAAGGCAATATGTGCAGAGTATGAAAATCTTGAAAATGGAGGTGTAGCATACGTAAACAATACATCTTCAAAAGAAATAAAAGACTCATTATTAGTTTATTGGTCAAAAGATATCACACTCTGCAAACTCAAAGCAATAGTTGGAGAATTGGACTCTATGATGTTCGTTCCTCGCGGACACTTCACTATGGGTACAAATACTCCGCTGGACAATGAAGGACCGGCTCACACAGTTACCATAACTGAAGATTTCTATATAGGCAAATATGAAGTTTCACGCAATCTTTGGTATGCCATAATGGCAGATTCTACTATAACGGACAACACAGCACGACTACCGATAACAAACATAACTTGGAACGAGTGCATAACTTTTGCAGAACAGCTCGGAGAACTCACCGGATTGAACTTTTCTTTGCCAACAGAGGCACAATGGGAGTACGCAGCAAAAGGTGCTGGAGTCCACGAATTGCTTGCAGGAGAAGGCTCACTGAACGCTATTGCTTGGCACAAAGGCAACTCTATGGGGAGACTAAGAAGCACATCGGAATGTCTTGCTCCTAACGCCCTTGAACTTTACAATATGCAAGGTAATGCAGAAGAATGGTGCTTTGACTCCGCTTATAAGCCATATACTATAGAAAGCGAGGAAGACCCTGTGTATATATCTGATAATAACAAAAAAATTGTCCGCGGAGGTTCATACCAAACGCCTGTGCAAGATATGACAATCACATATCGCGATGCTGCTGCAAATAATTCCAAATCCGAGTGTCGCGGTTTCCGACTTGTCTTAAACAGAAATAGTTACCAATAATATCACACTAATCACATAATATGATACTGAACGAAATATTCATTTCAACTTGTTTTGTAAATAGTTTAATGGGAATATCGGCACTTCTGGCTATTGGAGTGCTGGTGGTTTCATTTTTACTTGCATGGATTTTTGAACGTTGCTCTTGGGGCGGACTATGGCGAATGATTGAAAGGAATCTGCACTTAGGTTTTTCCCTTGTTTGGTTCGCAGGTTTCTGCATTTACTGCGTGGGAATGTACATTGTGCCGGAAGATGTCAGCCTTGATTTTTGGCGACTTGTCCAAGTAATGCCAATGGCTATAATCCATGCCTTTGAGATGTTTCTCCTCGAAAGCGAAGCCAGTGCAATCCATGCTACTTTCCATGAGAACTGGTACTTTATGACGCTATTCTCTTATGTTCACCTTTTGGCGGCATTAGTCAGCTTGGCTTTCGTATTAAAGCACTTCGGCTATAACATGGTTGCATCTGCAAGACTTAAATTTGCAGCCTCTTGTTTTGCGAAAAATCCTGATATTCTTTACATTTTCTGGGGTATGAACGAGGCGAACTATTTGCTCGCAGATTCCGTGAATAAAAAGCATCAAAATGAAACAACTAATTACAAAATACTATTTGTCAAAACATCTGACGAAGACGACAATCAAAATAATCGCACGGGATTGAACCGCCTTTTTAATTTTTTCTCCGTAAAAAACAAGGAATTGGACAAACTTAAAAGTCTTGAGTGTCTTTCCGCCCACTCTTTCCGTATGCTCTCCAAGTGTAAACTCACGGAAGAAGAAAAACACCGCGGCACAAAAATTCTTGACGAAAAACTCGGTTTGAAATCAATAGTAAAGTTGATAAAAAAAACAACCGGAAACATATACGTATTTATGCTCTCCGAAGAAGAATCTACAAACCTCAGAGCATCGTCTAATCTATGTTGCGATTCTGATATAAAGTCTTTCATCAGCAAAAACAAAAAATTTCATATTTATTGCCATGCTCGCCGCGATAGTGTAAACAGTGTGGCGGAAGACTCATTATCCGGAAATAACATTGAAGTACATATTGTAGATTCTTCAAGATTTAGCATAAACGAACTGAAAAGCGATATCAACAACCACCCTATCAAATTCGTTGATTTAGACACCGAAGACAATTATGGTACAGTAAAATCCGATTTTAAAAGTTTGATTGTAGGTTTTGGAGAAACAGGACGAGATGCCGCTCGTTTTCTCTATGAATTTTCCGCTTTCACTTCTTCCAAATCATCAAAAGAAGATGATGTGCCTAAAGGAAACAATGAAAACATTTCCGTGATACCTTCCGGCTTCGCCTGTTATGTCACAGACACAAAAATGAATCAGATAAAAGGCAGATTCCTATCTTCCGCACCGGCTTTAGCAGATAAAAACTCCGGCTTTGACTTTTACAATTACGACGTAAATTCCGAAGATTTTCTCATTCTTCTTTGCAATATCAGCAGTAAACTAAACTATGTTGTAGTGGCACTTGGAAATGACGAACAAAGCATCACTACAGCCATAAGAATTTTCAATTATGTCCGAAGTCACCGCAAAAACCTTGACAAATTCAAGATTTTCGTAAAATGCAAGGAGACCTCGCCGGAAAGTTTCGTGCAAAATATCGAGAACCACTTTAATGAAGTGAACGCAAACAAAGAAGGCTGTGAAAATGCAAAAAAGCACATTCAAATTTTTGGCACATACAAGAGTATTTACACTTATAGCCAAATTATTGAAAACGACTTTGAAAAAGAGGGAGTGGAATATAATCACAAGTATTGTGAAGTGAGCGGTAAGAACGGCATAAAAGATGTTTGGGATTCAAGACACAATGAATTGCTTAAATCACACAAACTTGATAATTACAGCGAACTCCGAAGAAAGGAATTTCAAGACGTTCAGAATGCTTATCATGCTCTGACTAAAATTTACATAATGCAAGAGATATGTAAAGCCAATCCAAATGAAACACGTCTCACATTCAAGTGTCTCAGCGGAGATTCTGATTGTGTACCATTATTCAAGCGAAAAATGATAAACAAAAATGAACTTAGCGGCATTATTTCGGCAACAAATGCAGGAGTTTCAGACGTGGAACAACTGATGTTCAGAAATATAGCACGTATGGAACATCTGCGTTGGAATGCTT
>SAMEA3663271__coassemble_551_pt1 | contig 11059 bp, 8 predicted proteins | sample SAMEA3663271__metabat2_low_PE_018 | metagenome-assembled genome bin SAMEA3663271 (sample SAMEA3663271) | pig gut metagenome | biome: pig gut; feature: pig-associated habitat; material: faeces | place: China | collected 2013
TTCTTCAATATTTGTAAAACCGGACTCACTTAATACCTCTCTAATTTCCTGATTTGAAAAACCTTTTTCTTCCATTGCCACAACATCACTATTTCGGATTCCCTCTATATTCACTGTATTCATTTCTTCAGTGATTCCATTTTGACGTGTCCAATATTTTGACGCAGGAAGTGCATCTGCCGTGATACCAAAACCCCTTTCCAACATTATGCATGTCACTTTAGGCTTATCGTATTTTTGGTATATGCTTTCAATCTTGAGCAATTCCTCTGCTGTCTGACTATTAAAAACAATATCGGGCTGACGAAGATTATAACTAAACAAAAACAGCACCCCAAGCATTGCTATTGAAAAAGTAATACACTTTTGAAAACGTTTTATACCTGGAATATAGCAGAGTGACAACACTATCCAAATGGACATTATTGCAGTAACTCCATAGTAATATGTAAAAGTACCTATATAGACTGTAATTAAGAAGAATAGTGTGAAAAGTATTGAGGGCAATGCCGTACTAAATTTTTTGCTTATCCACACACTGGAAATTGCAATAAAAAACTCTATAATTACCAGAGGCTTGTTTGTTAAAAAACAAGAAAACCTCCATGTAAACACATTGACAACTGAAAGAGAACCTCCAAGATTGGATACTGTGGCAAAAGTGTTTGTAAAATACTCTTGTATAAATGCTTGCAAATTACCCTGAACAACAAAATAAGTCAGAAACGGGATAATTAACACTGCTACACCGAGGAATCCACCGCTAAGAACCTTAAAAAAACTTACTTTTTGCTTAATTAAATAATACACTGTAAATAACGGAAACAAGCACACAAAAATCGTGATGCTGTACTTTATTAAAAATGTGCACGAAAAAGACACACCAAATAGAAAAAAGACATTAAAAGCATTTTTCTTCAGATAGTCTGCCTCAAAAGCAATCCTGCACATTTGCCAAAAACTCAGTGCTATAAAAGGCATAGCAAAATCTTCTGCTCGTATTTCATTATGTGTAACCGGGTTAAAAAGTATCACACCCACAAGGAATGTACCTGCAAAGGCTTGCAATTTTCCGGAAATAAAAATGAGAAGCGTCTTATAGATGAAATAAAAAGTGAAAAAATAAAAAAGACACCCTATCCAGAACACTCCATAGTAATTGTGAGGAGAAAGCAAGTAACCTATGCCATAAATGAGCCACAACAGCGGACCCTTGGAATCTGCAAAGTCCACATATGGAACCATACCATTCATCCATGCTTTTCCACACATAAAAAACCATGCGGAATCAACTCTCGGCCCTATTAAGTATAAGTATGAGTCACGCGACAACAATAACAAAAAAAACACTGTTGCTATTGCTATCAATAATTGTTCTTTCAGTTTGTTTGTCAGAAGATTGTTTATCATTTGCTTGCAAATTTAGCAATAACTATTTGATTTGCAAAATTATCAATTTTTCAAAAAAACAATATTAACATTTGCAAATACAATAAAACGACATTTTTTGAGTTAATATATCAAGTGTTTATGTATTTTTTAGGAAGAAACATATGAGTTTAAGAAGATTTTATATAGCAATATCATTTGTTTTTGCTGCTTTTATGGCATACGCAGCCGATGATATCAGCAAAAATGAGTTTAACCCTATCACCACCGGTGTCACATCGCTCAGCATTACACCGGATGCTCGCGGTGCCGCTATGGGCGACGTGGGTGCGGCAACAGACCCGGACGTAAACTCACAGTTCTGGAATCCCTCCAAGTATGCTTTTGCTTATAGCCAAGGTGCTGTGGGACTCAGTTACACACCATGGTTAAGAAAACTCGTAAACGACATCTTTCTGGGAAATCTTTCCGGATATTGGAAAATTGGCAGCCAAGACAATCAAGCAATCAGTGCATCTCTCCGCTATTTCTCTCTCGGTGAAGTAAACACAAGTGGTGCAGGAAGCACTGTAGGACAAACTTTGAACCCATATGAAATGGCTTTTGACTTGGGCTATTCCAGAAAATTGTCTGAAAAATTTGCAATGGGCGTCACTTTCCGATATATCTTCTCAGACCTCGGCTTCAGCGATTCATACGCCGGTGACCAGACTAAAGGTGCTTCCGCTTTTGCTGCAGACATTTCCGGATATTTCACCACATACCCTATTATCGGACGCAACGAGTGTCAGTGGTCTTGGGGTTGGAACATCTCTAATATCGGTACAAAAGTTTCTTACAACAATGGTGAAGACCCGGCATTCTTGCCAACAAATCTCCGCTTGGGTACTACTTTCACATTCCCTCTTGCAGACTATCACAACCTCTCTTTGTCATTGGATTTGAATAAACTTCTCGTTCCGGCTCGTCCTCGCGAAAGCGACTATGCTGACACTCCGGAAGGACAACTTGAATACCTTGATGCTCTTGAAGATTGGGAAAACATGTCTCCTATCACAGGTATTTTCAAATCTTTCAGCGATGCTCCCGGCGGTGCAAAAGAAGAATTACGCGAGATAAACTATTCGCTCGGTGCAGAGTACTCATACAATCAGCAATTTTTCCTCCGTGCCGGTTACTACCACGAAAGCCAATTCAAAGGAAACAGACAATACTTCGGTATTGGTGCAGGATTCTCACTCAACGTAGTTCGCCTTGATGCATCATATATGATGGCAACCGCTCAAACATCTCCGCTGGACCAGACACTCCGTTTCACCCTCTCTTTTGATATGGACGGACTGAAAGAAATTTTGGGTAAAGGCAAAAGATAAATAGAACTATGTTCAGGATTGGCAACGGCTTTGACGTACACAAATTTGCTCCGGACAGAAAGTGCATAATTTGTGGTGTGGATATTCCTTACGATAAGGGGCTTTTAGGACACAGCGATGCCGATGTTGCTCTCCATGCCTTGTGCGATGCTCTCTTGGGTGCTGCCGCAATGCGTGATATCGGTTACCACTACCCCGATACAAGTCCGAACTTTGAAGGTGCGGATTCTCGTGTTCTTCTCCGTGACGTGAAAAAGAAAATTGCAGAGAAAGGCTACAACATTGCTAATGTTGATATTACAATCATTGCACAAGCACCGAAAATGCTGCCTTACATAGAGCAAATGCGAGAAAATATTGCTGCCGACTTGCAGATTGACCTTGATGCCGTTTCCGTAAAAGCAACAACTACGGAAAAACTCGGTTTTACGGGTCGCAAAGAGGGAATAGCTGCTCAGGCTGTGGCTTTAATACATAAATAATACTAACGTATTCTCCATATACAATCTCCAATTTTTCCACTTCTCCATGAAAAAGATTTTTACAATTATCGCTCTGATGTTTGCAGTGTTTGCTGCAATTGCAGACAACTCCGTTTACTATAACGCTGCCGATTTTAAGGTTATCGGCACACTTGCTCCAAATGCAAAGCAGCCTTTTTCCCGTCTTCCGGACGAAATGAAAGACAGTATAAGAAAAGAAGTGTGGAACTTGGGACTGAATTCTGCAGGTATTGCAGTACGTTTTGCCACAGATACGGATACTCTCAGAGTGCGGTGGAAATCACACAACAGTTTCGCAATGAATCACATGACGGCTACGGGAATACGCGGCCTCGACCTTTACGTTTTGTGCGACGACAACACATGGACTTTTGTAAACAGCGGACGCCCGAACACAAAGAAAGCCGTAACCACCGCCTTGTGACAAAAATGCCCGCAAAAGGTGTGCGTGAATATATGCTGTATTTGTCGCTTTACGATGGTGTTGACAGTCTTGAAATAGGCGTTGATTCCGCTGCTGTAATCACACCCGGCAAAGTAAATTTACCTGTCTGTGAGAAGCCGATAGTGATGTATGGCACAAGCATACTTCAAGGCGGCTGTGCCACACGTCCCGGTATGGCTCACACCAATATTTTGGAAAGAAAATTAAATCGAGAAGTTATAAACCTCGGCTTCAGCGGCAATGCTCGCTTGGATATGCCTATTGCACACCTAATGGCATCTTGCGACGCATCTTGCTATGTGATAGATGTTTTACCAAACTGCACTTCCGAAATTTTGAACGAGCGATTGGCAAAATTTTACGGCATAATTCGCAAAGTTCGCCCGGAAACACCGATTATTTTCGTGGAAAGCCCGCTTTTCCCCATTATGCGTTTTGATGAGGAAGTAAACACCACTATCACAGAGAAAAATGCCACCCTGAAACGCATTTATAATTCTTTCCTTGAAGCCGGAGACAGCAATATCTACTATTTTGAGGGCAAAGATGTATTTGCAGGAAATCCGGAACTCACCGTTGACGGCTATCATTTCACGGACTACGGTTTCTCCCTCTTTGCCGAGCGACTTTTGCCCGTTATCAGACAAGCGATAACAGGAAAATAATCAATTACGGAAATACCCTTTATTTGCTTTCGAGAAAAAACGAGCACTTAAAATCCGCTTGTTTTCCTCACTATCAATTTGGCTGTATTTCACCTCCAACTATAGCCAAATTGAGCAAAAATTCATCAATTTGGCTGTATTTCACCGCCAACTATAGCCATATTGAACAAAATTTCATCGATTTGGCTAAAGTTCGTTTGGAAAATTGCAAATAAGAAATTATCTTTGCAATATAATTTTGCATTAAATTCAACGATTGCAAATGCAAAAGCATTAGACGCATAAATGTCATTTCCCAAACAGGCTCAAAGAATGGAAAAGATTATCGGAAGAAAAAATGAAATAAAACTGCTGAATGAATATTATAATTCCGGCAGAGCCGAATTTATTGCCGTTTACGGCAGACGGAGAATCGGCAAAACATTCCTGGTAAGAAGTGTGTTTAAGGACACAATGACTTTTGAGATGTCCGGTTCTATAAATGCACCTACCGAGACCCAACTCACAAATTTCAGATTTGCTCTAAAAGAATTTAACAAAGGAGAAACCGGGCAGATAAACAACTGGACTGAAGCATTCCACGAGTTAAAAATATATCTTAAAGCGAGATTGGGAAATGGAAGATTAGTAGTCTTTATAGATGAACTGCCTTGCCTCGACACCCCTCGAGCCGGGTTTCAGCAAGCATTTGAGCATTTCTGGAATAGTTGGGCTTCCGCTCAGCGGGAAATAATGCTTATTGTTTGCGGTAGTGCCACCTCTTGGATGATAAGTAATCTTATTGATTCACATGGAGGTTTGCACAATCGTATAACTCACGAAATGCATCTCGCTCCTTTTTCACTCTATGAAACTGAGGAATACTTGAAAGAACGCTCTTTTACATGGACAAGGTTGCAAATCCTGCAAATTTACAGTGCTCTGGGCGGAGTTCCATACTATCTTGACTTGCTGCAAAAATCACAAAGTGTTGAGCAAAACATAGACAGACTTTTCTTCTCGGAATATGGAGAATTACGCAGAGAGTACGACCGTCTGTACGTCTCGCTTTTCCGAAATTCCGAATTATACACCAAGATTATTGAACTGCTGGCAAAAACAAAGCAAGGTATCACTCGCAAGGAAATTGCGGAGAAAATCTCCATTACTTCCGGAGGCACTCTCACAAACGCACTGAAAGAACTTATAAACTGTGATTTTATAAGGGCATACTATACTCGTGAAAAGAAAATTAAGAAAACGGAGTTGATGTATCAACTTACGGATTTATACACTCTTTTCTACATAAACTTTTGCAATAAGCCTGCCACAGACCCCGCTTTCTGGAGCCACATAAATGGCAAACCTATACAAAACACTTGGTATGGGCTTTCTTTTGAAAGAATTTGTATGCACCATATTCCGCAAATAAAAAAAGCACTACACATAGAGGGTATTTATACGGAGTTTTACTCTTGGAGAAGCAAATATTCCACACCTGCCGCTCAGATTGACCTCATAATTGAGCGTGCGGATAACATCATTAATCTCTGCGAGATAAAATATTCCATTGCCCCGTATTCTATAACAAAAGAGGAAGAATTGAAAATTCGCAATAGACTGGCGGATTTTCAGGCTGAAACAGGTATTAAGAAAGGTATCCTTACCACCATTATCACCACTTTTGGAATAAGACCGAATATGCACTCCGGGGTGGCACAGGTGGAAATCACTTTAGATGACCTTTTTGAAGCATAAATCTTGAAAACTCAGCCATATTGAACAAAATTTCATCGATTTGGCTGTATTTCACCGCCAACTATAGCCAAATTGAACAAAATTTCATCGATTTGGCTAAAGTTCGTTTAATTTTTGGCAATAAGGAAGAAATTGGCACAACACACCAAACGTGCCAACAGATATATTAATATATTATCGCCTTAATTTTCAGCCTTCGCTATCCACAAAAACTCTGGAACGAGCAGTAACGCAAGCACCGACAATTCCGGCACGGTCCTTAAGAGAAGAAAGTTTTATAGTAGTGTCTTTATTTACCAAGTTCAGTGAATGTTTGCGTACGGCAGTTTTGAGAGGCAGAAGCACATAATCACCAAGTTGTGACAGAATACCACCGATAATTACGAGTTCCGGATTGAAGATATTTATCAGTCCGGCAATATTTTTGCCAAGTTTATAGCCTAATTCTTCAGCAAGTTCAATACATAGAACATCTTCATGATTTATTGCTTCTATAATATGCTCAAGTGCTATTTCCTGCCCTTTCTCTATTCTGTCTGAAAGGTAAGATTTTTCACCATTATTATGCCGCTCCACAAGTTTGCGGTACATAGCACTGCCGGAAGCCTCCGTTTCAAGGCAACCCTTTTTGCCACAGTGGCAAATAATTTCATTATCGTATGCCGGAGTGTGTCCAAATTCACCTGCAAAGCCGGATTTACCTTTGTAAAGTTTACCGTCAATTATGATACCCAAGCCAAGACCCCAACTGAGATTTATGAAAAGAAGATTTTTCTTCTCATTTATGTTTCCGCGAAGATATTCGCCGTATGTCATAGCACGAGTATCGTTTTCAATATATACATCGATACCTATTTTCTCCGTCATCACCTGAGCAAGCGGGTTTTCACCAAAGTTAAACCAACTGTAACTATATCCGGATTCCGAATTTACACGCCCGGAAACATTTACCATGATGTCCAGAATTTTCTCGCGTTCCACAATCAGCGAATCTATAAAGTCATTTATCAGTTGGCAGAGATTATCCAGTCCTTTTTGAGTATTTTCAAACGTATAAGGCACGTCCATTTGCGTTTCAACGAGTTCACCGTTGAAATTTATAATACCTATATTGATACAAAAACGACGAATATCCACACCCACGAAATAGCACGCATCGGGATTCAGTCCATAAAGTTGTGGGTGACGACCACCGGAAGTTTCAAGTTTGCCATAACTGTTCAGAATGCCGTTCAGGCACATTTCTTCCACAAGTTTTGTGACAGTAGGGATACTCAGGTCAAGAATTTTGGCAAGGTCTGTAATTGTAGAATTTCCGTTATGAATATAGTATGTGATAATACGCTTTTTTTGTGCGGAATTCTTGCTTTCATGTTTAAGGTCTCTAAGCAATTCGTGTGTCATATAGGTTATGTTTATATGTTTTTGCAAAGATATTAAAAATTTTTATTTATATTACAAAAAACACCACATAAAATTTAATATTTAATATTGCCAAAAGAAAATATGTTTAGATTCCTGCAGCAAATGCAAAATCAGTGAAAGTGACTGAAGGAATAATTTTGGGGGTGTCAAAGTTTGATTTTTAACGTGGACGCCGATTCAGTTTGGTTTGGATTATGTTGATGACCCCGGGAGTAATAGTTGAGAAATCAGTCCTTTAGGAATATATTTACGAATCTGTTTATTGGTATTCATCTGCCTTATTGTGCCTTGGTGTCATTGTAGCCCCCATGTGGCAAAGTTAACGCTTTCCCTTGAATCTACAGTAATGTAGCCTCCTCAGTGTTGCACTTCGTTTTGGAATCTACACTGCTCTTTGCTCTTTGAAAAAACAACCGAAAAAACATTTCTTGATATGGCTATTATTTCAGTGAATTGATTTTATCACACGCCTGCTCCACATGGTCAATGCCAAACAGATAGCTTTTTGCATCTATCCCGAGCCAATCCAAAAGCGTGATAATTTTATTATAGGTAGCCTCAATGTATGACGTATCAAAAGAAGATCTTCCTGTGATGAAGCATATCGGCTCATGGTGGGCTATTCGATTACGGAGAGAATTTACCTTATCCAATTCATTGAAAATGGTAGTCTGATTGTATTGCACCTCTCGCGTAGAGCGTGGCTTATTAGGAAATATGTGCAATAGATTTCTTCCTGTCTGACGATACTAAACTGGAGAAAACATATATTTCCAAATACCGAACTCCATTTCGGCAAGAAGTTTGGAATGGGTATAGCCTGTGTCGCGTTCCACACGGTGATAGGCATTGTTTATGATGTCGCGAGTTTTTCTTAGAATGGGAATATCAAAGATTCCACCACTCATTACTGAATCGCGAAGCCAGTCAGAGCCAAGATTTGCGGTAAGATGCTTGTCAACAGCGTTGCGGAGAGCTACCTCGAAGCAACTCACAACTGACAGCATAGCTTCAGATGCTGCAAGATTGTAGCGATACAACGTTTGAGCCTTTCGCTTGTCTCCGCCACAAGCATCAAGGTAACGTGTTAGCCTTTCGGCTGATACTATGTCCTCAAAGTCGTTGTATCTCATGAAAAAATTTCAACTTTTTTCTTAAAAATTTGTTTTGTAAGTAAAAAAGCACTAAATTTGCAGTGTTGAATCCCGGTAGCCCCTGTACATCAAGCTATCGGGTTTTGTTTTTATGAGTACAAATTTACATAAAAATTTCGAGATTTCTACACCGACAGAATAAATAGTCAAGGCCGCCACAAATTAATTGCCATGTAGAGTCAATTAGCAAGTGTAAAATTAGTAAATTCTTCGGAATAACTCAATTTTTGGTGATGAGAAACCTAATTTTTTCGTGTAAAGTGCTACAACAAAAACAAAATTGGTAAAAGTGACTGAATAAACTTTTTAGAAGTGTCAAAGTTTGATTTTTTGCGGGGCGAGCATTTCTTTTGGATTCTGCGGGATTTGCAATGTGTGTGCAAAGTCCGGTGCAGTTTTGGGTATCAATTATACCTACTCATTGACTGACAAAGAAAAAGGAAACCATCTGTGGTGATTGTTGAGCAAATTTTGCATAACTTAATAAAAAAAACTGCACGGGGCCCCGCGCAGTTTCACCTGGGAAATTATCAATGATAAAAGCGATTTTGATTATTTTTTATAAAGACAATTTTACAACCTTTTCGCCGGCCTTAATGACATAAATGCCGCTTGGAAGTGTGATTTCTGCGTCATTTCCGCTGTATGCCTTTGCTCCTGATATGCTGTAAACATCAATTTGCTGATTACTTCTGTTTACTATCGCACCATTTTCTACAGAAATACCACTTTCATCAACAGTCACCATTTCAGCATCGCTGATATCCAAGAAATCCTTCCATTGCTCTGCGGCTTTGTATTTGCTAATAGATTGGTCCGGAACTAACAACGTGCATGTTGATTGATTAACCATATAAAAAACATCAGAGCCAAGAGACGGCGGCGTTACGGCATCGCACCTTATTAAATTCAAGTCAAAGCAACAGTAAAATGCATTATCACCAATAGAAGCGACGGAATTGGGAATGGTGATTGATGTCAAGCCACCGCAATATTCAAATGTACGTAGACCAATAGAAGTGACGGAATTGGGAATGGTGATTGATGTCAAGCCACTGCACCAGGAAAATACAAAATCACCAATAGAAGTGACGGAATTGGGGATGGTGATTGATGTCAAGCCACTGCAATTTTCAAATGCATAATCACCAATAGAAGTGATGGAATTGGGGATGGTGATTGATGTCAAGCCACTGCACCCGGAAAATACAAAATCACCAATAGAAGTGACGGAATTGGGGATGGTGATTGATGTCAAGCCACTGCAATCGTAAAATGCAGAATCTCCAATAGAAGTGACGGAATTGGGAATGGTGATTGATGTCAAGTCACTGCAATTTTCAAATGCACTTTTACCAATAGAAGTGACGGAATTGGGGATGGAGATTGATGTCAAGACACTGCAATTCCGAAATGCCTCATTACCAATAGAAGTGACTGCATAAGTATTACCATACGTCACAGAGGAAGGAATCACTACATTTCCCGAATATTCGTCAGAATAATCATTGTACGAATTTCCTCTATAAGTCACGGTAACACTTGTTCCATCCGCATTTCTGTTGTAATAAATACCATCAACCTCAAATTCATGTGCATACGAAATGAGGAATGTCGCTATAAAAAATAGCCCCGTTATAGAAAACTTTAGTTTACTCATAATAATATATTTATATAATTATCAAATGAAAGCACAAAAATATTAAATAAAATTGATATGACAAATGATATAATTGATAAAAGCAATATGAAAAGTCAAGTGGCAAGTGCAAAATTAGTAAAAGTTTTTGAAGAAACAATTTTTAGGAGTGTCAAAGTTTAATTTTTTGCGGGGAGCGAGCATTTAGAGCCTGTTTTGACCATTGTTTTGCTCACTTATTTCTTTTCGTATTACAAAGAAATTGCGTAAATTTGCAGATAAATTAAACTTTGCTTTTTATGAAAAAGATTCTTGTTGCTTTTTTGCTTGTGCTCTATGCTCTTACGTCTTTTGCGGCTGATAATACGGCAAAAACGAAAAAGTATGTTAATTGCCTGGAACTTAGGATTATAAACAAAGGTTTTGATAATTCCGAGCGTACGTTTTCACGTATTCCGGCTTACCTTAAAGATTCCGTCCGTCCGGACCTATGGGAACGTCAACAATGCTCCTCCGGCTTCGGTATCCGTTTTGCTACTGATTCCAAAACTATAGGTGTGAGGTATGACCTGTATTTTAATACGCACATGATTCACATGGCGGACACAGGGCTTAAAGGTACGGATTTGTATATCTTGGAGGGCGACAGTGTTTGGCGGCACGTCAATACAAACCGCCCCTATATCAAGAAAGGGACGGAGAAAACCTGCGAGGCTCCGTACGTGGAAA
>SAMEA3663271__coassemble_560_pt1 | contig 10918 bp, 9 predicted proteins | sample SAMEA3663271__metabat2_low_PE_018 | metagenome-assembled genome bin SAMEA3663271 (sample SAMEA3663271) | pig gut metagenome | biome: pig gut; feature: pig-associated habitat; material: faeces | place: China | collected 2013
AAATTCCGGGCAGAGCATGGAAAATGCCGGAGTCAGTTTTCAGGTTTGAAAGTGCTACGTGACTTGCCGTTTCCGTCATTCCGTATGTGGCAAAAACGTCAAAAGGAACGTTTTTCAGTTGTTCTTTCATGGTTTCCGGCACAGCACCGCCACCCACTATCACCTGCCGGATTTTTTTGCATTTTTCAGCGTCTGCAAGCAGGGAAACGAGTTGCGAAGGCACTACGGGCAGCAAGTCTATTGTGCCGTAATCCATTGTTGCAGGGGCATTTGAAGGCATTTCCATGAAAAGTTCCGCACCACTCACAGCCGCACGCACAATCATCATTTTTCCTGCAATATAGTTTGCAGAAAGCGGACAAACAAGTCGCGATGCCGACGTGATGCCAAAAAAAGTGCATGAAGCCTCAGCAGAACGAATCATATCCGATTTAAGCAAGCGGATAAGTTTTGGCTTGCCCGTAGAACCGGAAGTGTGCACTTCCACATAGTCACGGCTATCCTTGAAAGCCGCAACAAAACTTTCAGGCCCTACCGCTTGGCATCCCCCGCAGTGTTTTTCATAATATTAACATGAAAAACGTTGCATTTCTAGTTGGATTCTTTATCATAATGGTTTGTCTTAACTAATCACTCTTTATATTTGATGGTTTTGTTGATTTTGTTAAAAAAACACCTTGACATAACAATAATTGTTAATTTTTAATATTATTATAAATATAATTACTATCTTTGTATCAAACGCAATAATATATAATGGAAGATATAAATAGAACTCTGGCCGTTTTAGCAGAAAAAAAGATAAATAATCGTTGGTTGGCTGAAGAAATAGGAAAAAAACAGCAACAGTCAACAAGTGGTTACTAATTCCTTTCAACCTGATTTATTTACTTTAAAGAAGTTGTATAATTGTAGATGTCAATGTTAAAGATCTTTTGTGATCAACTACGTAACAACAATAGTACATTAAAATGCCAAGAATAAGCAAGAGTACAGAATACAATTGGAAGAAACTTAATAGTAATTCCGATGAAAAATTGACAAAAAGGGCAAATAAAACCCTGTCAAAAAAAAGAATAGTTGCAACAAGTTATCTTGATGATTCAAAAGCTAATATGCTTCTAAAAAACGTATTGGTGGTTAATGCATCAGTTGAGAACATAATGTATACACTAGCCTATTCTGCATTATCGCAGCATGGTTTATTGCGGAAACCGCATGTTCAAAAGTTTCTTCATAAATATTTACATTTGGATCTTGTGCCTATTGATATTCCAAATGATATATGGGATTCTGAGAATGATGTTTTAGGTTTTATATATCAGTCATTGATCACAGAAGGTGAAAGAAATATAACTGGACAATATTATACATGTAAGAGTGTAGTAGATTACATTATTGGAGACAAGGTGCTATCAGACACTGAAACATTTTTAGACCCATGCTGCGGGAGTGGAGCCTTTTTGATGGCAGTCAAAACAAATAATCCAGCTAATTTATATGGATTTGATATCAATCCTACAGCCGTGATGATAGCCTCTGTAAATATTCTGATAAAACACAAAGATAAAGAGTTTTATCCTCATATTTTCTGTTTGGATTTCCTGAGTAACAATTTATTTACAACTGATAGTCAAGATGAGTTGCCTTCAAAATATGACAATATTTACACAAATCCTCCATGGGGAAGTGACAAGGAAGGTCTATATTCTCATAATTATCCTTTTATTAAGTCAAAAGAGCGTGCATCAATGGTTATTTATGAATCATTGGCAAGATTGGCTAGCACAGGTACTTTGTATTTTTTATTACCGACTTCAATACTAAAGATAAAATCACACTGCGTCATCCGCAAACATCTCTTAGCTAATACAACTATCAGGCAAATTGATATTTATAAAGATAGATTTGATGGTGTCTTTACAGATTATTTTAGCATAAAAATAAATCCTGTTAAGACGACATCTCAGAGTTACGTTGTCACAAGTAAAAATACCGATGCAAACATATCATTGTCCGAAGAAGATAGGATATCAGGTAACATTACACTTGAATCATTCAATAACTTAGACAATTCCATTATTGAGAAAATGGAATCATCATGCCACGATAAACTTACCCACAGCTTATGGGCATTGGGTATTGTAACTGGTGATAATAAAAATAAAGTTAAGAAAGAAAGGGCAGATGGGTTGGAACCAATTTATACAGGCAAGCAAGTTGAGCCATTTAAGCTTCAAGAAAAGTCTTCGTATATTCTATTTGATCCAGAAAATTTTCAACAATGTGCAAGAGAAGAATTTTTCCGAGCCCCAGAAAAACTTATATATCGTTTTATCGCCAAATATCCGATCGTTGCATACGATGATAAACAGTGTTTGTGTCTAAATAGTGCGAACATTCTAATACCCCAACTAGATACCATTTCAGTAAAAAGTGTTGCCGCATTATTAAATTCAACTCTATATCATTATTACTATTCATTGAAATATTCAGATATTAAGGTATTAAAGGGCAATTTGCAGGATTTGCCTTTTCCTAAACTAACAAAGGAACAAGATGAAGTTTTATCTGCATTGGTGACAGATATTCAGTCTAATTCTTTTTCTTTAGCATATCAGCAACTGCTAGATAAAAATGTATATTCAATTTTTGGAATCACAGCAAACGAGCAAAAACAAATTTCAATAAGAATTAAATAATGGAATATTTAAATAACGAAATAGACAGATTTAAAGAGCATTTGTCTAAACCTGATTTAGTACTACTTGGCGATGACGAACTCATTAAAAGTTCAAAATATCCCTTTAATAAGTATGCCAATATCTTCTCTGTTCTTCTGACAAAAGGAGCCCTTACTTATGAACAATATACGACTCTGCGAGATGCATATTTTCACAGGAACCCAAATCTTGACAAATTTGAAATGTCACCTCGAACTTTTGGCCAAAGTTGGGGAGAAGTTTGGTTGAAAAAAGAAAAAGAAGGTATTCTCTTAGAACCACCCAAAAAAGATGGATACACTAGTCAGTTTGATTTATGGCTACCAACAGAAAATGATGAAGGAATAAAAATTGAAGTAAAATCATCACATGTTGCAGACAAAGACCCTGAACGAATATTAGTAGAAAAAGCATACAAAAAACCACGAGGTACAGAGGAAGAAATATCCAAAGCAATAAAAAAGCTAAACTTTGAAATGAATTTTCAACAGCTTAAACCCTCATGCTGCGATGTGTTTATATGGATTGCAGTGTGGCTTGACGATATAGATATATGGGTTATACCTTCGTCAAAAATCGTCATGAGACCTAAAAAAGTTCCTCGTAGGAAGCCTAAGGATAGCATTGTTTTACCAAATGGAAATCTTTATATGGGCATACAGCATCAAGGAGGTAAAGGCGGAGAAGTACCTGAAGGTCAAATTTTTGTAACGAATAATCATTATACAGATTTACAACAATATAAAGTCTCATTGGAAACATTGATTGAAAAAATAAGAGAGGCGAAATAATATGGAAACTTTAATCAGAGAACTAGAAGTTTACAAGAGAACTTTGTCTGATGAAGAAAAAGTACAGTTAAGCGATTCTTTACTTGATAGACTTTATGCAGTATATCCATTTAACAAATTTGAATATACTATATCACATTTAATAGCTAAGAAAGTCATTTCATTAGACGATTATTTGGAGATAAGATCTGAATATCTTCAAAGAAATAAGTATTTACACTTATTCGAGTTAGCTCCAAGAACATTTGGAGAAACTTGGGGACAAAATCACCTTATGGAATTAGTTCCAGAATTTCAGATCCCGACAAAACGATTAGACCCAACATTTAGCGGAGAATACGACTTACTGTTGAATGATATACACGTAGAAGTAAAAGCTTCACGTGTTGTTAAGAAGATAGGAGGAGATACTTTAGCCAATAAAGCACTTGCTAGTAACAGTACATCAAAGTTCGATATGAATTATCAGCAGCTAAAACCTAGTTGTTGTGATGTGTTTGTATGGATTGCAGTATGGAGAGACAAAATTGATTATTGGGTAATATCTAGCGATGATGTTCAAAATAATCCCTTGCTTAGCAATCAGCATCGTGCATCTCAACTATCTGAATCCGGAGATGTTATGGAAGGTCAGATACATATAAATAATGGGAATTATGCAGAATTTGAGAAGTACCGTGTTCAAGTTCGCGAAATTTATGATACAGTAATTAAGATCGGAAAGAGGTTGTAATGATAAAACCGTATTTCAATGATAATGAAAATTTTATCCTTTATCAAGGAGAAACAAATTGTGTGCTATCAGAGATAAAGGATAAAGTTGATGTTGTATTTGCTGACCCTCCATATTTTTTGTCTAGTCAAAAACGAATTCTACAGAATGGAAAGATAAAGATTTGTGACAAAGGAGAATGGGACAGGGTTTCAACTTCAGAAATAATAAATTCTTTCAACCGTGAATGGTTGGCTAAATGCCGAGAACTTTTGAAAGACAATGGGACAATTTGGGTATGTGGAACATATCACAATATTTATTCTGTAGAACAATGTCTAATAGATCTCGGATTCCAAATTTTGAACATTGTTGTTTGGCAAAAATCAGACCCACCACCAACACCGTATGGTGGCAGATTGAATTTTTCTGCAGAATATATTGTTTGGGCAAGGAAAACTCCAAAGGCTATTCATTGTTTTCACTACGAAGTATTGAAACAAATGAACGGTGGAAGAGAAATGTCAGATGTATGGAAGATGCCTAGTACTAGCAAATGGGAACGTACTTGCGGAAAGCATCCTACCCAAAAACCATTACGCTTGCTATATCGTATTCTAAAGGTTTGTACAGAAGAAGGATTTAAAATTCTTGATCCCTTTGCAGGAAGTTGTACTACTGGTATTGCAGCAAAACTTATGAATCGAAAATTTATTGGTATCGATCTTAATTCTGAATACTTGGATTATGGGGTTAGAAGATGGTTAGAATGTCAAGACAAAAATAAAGCTGATACACTTATAAAAAAGATGTCCGAGAATCCTGAAGAAGCAACAGTTATGATAAATCATTGCCGTAAGGGATTAAAAGAAAAAATGATAGAAACAGGTATTTGTTATTTGCGAGCTGGTGACTCAAAAGGTTCTCTTTGTATAACTCCTGGTTTTGAAAGGTTGTCATACGTCCTTCTTCATACGAATGGAGAGGATTGCCAACTCTTCAAATTAAAATCCAAAGGTCAATTCAAAATATGGACTAAAGAAACTTTAGAAAGTTATGGATTTGAGCCATCTCATGCTCCTTACTACATAGTTCTTTATTTTGATAATTCAAAACCGATTCCTTATAGGCAGTTGCCGAATTTGAAAGAATCAACTAAGACTTACATTGCAAAGATAAAACCACTAAGTGATTTTATGGGAATAAAATAATAACCTTATTGAGATTGGTAATAGAAAAATAGGTATTCTAATTTTTCAACAGAAATAAAGAATGTCTTTGGAATAACTATACTTAATTGAATTCTACAAAACCTTATGAGAAAGTTTGCCTCGCATACCCAAAGGGGATTATACAATATTTGAACAATTATATTAAATTAGAATCCTTTTAATTTTGCCTGTGGGGGTGTAGGCAAAGTGGTGAGAAACGCGTATTTCCTTTGGCATTTCAAATTTTGTGAGAAGGGGGCGGAGAGAGTCCAAATCCACGGGGACTGTGGAATAAAGCACCACTTTTTGTCCCCAAAAATTGTCCGGAACACCTATCACATAAAAATCACCGGAGATAAGATGGGAAATTTTTCTCTCAATCTCCTCCACGTGAACTTTCACGCCACCGGTGATTATCACATTATCACGGCGACCAATCCACATAAAACTTTTATCATCAAGGAGTTTCACCACATCGTTTGTTTGAAGTCCACTGAAGGAGAAACCCTCCGCATTTATTTTAAGGCAGGATTCCGCATCCACAGCAAACGAAATTCCGGGCAGAGCATGGAAAATGCCGGAGTCAGTTTTCAGGTTTGAAAGTGCAACGTGACTTGCCGTTTCTGTCATTCCGTATGTGGCAAAGACTTCAAACGGAGCATTTTTCAGTGCTGTTTTCATCACTTCCGGCACTGCTCCACCGCCTACAATCACCTGCCGGATTTTTGCACATTTGTCACTGTCCTCAAGCAGTGAAACGAGTTGCGAGGGCACTACGGGAAGTAAATCTATCGTGCCGTAATCCATTGTGACAGGGTTATTTGAGGGTGTTTCCATAAAAAGTTCCGCACCACCGGCAGCAGCACGCACAATCATCATTTTTCCTGCAATATAACTTGCAGAGAGAGGACAAACAAGACGTGAGGCAGACGTGATGCCGAAAAAACGGCACGAAGCCTCTGCTGAACGAATCATATCCGCTTTGAGCAAGCGAATTTGTTTGGGAACACCCGTAGAGCCGGACGTGTGCACTTCCACATAGTCACGGCTATCCGTAAACTCGGTAATAAAGTTTTCAGCCTCCGGTGTGACGTTCTTTATACGGAAATCCATGGCAATTCCGGTGTGCAAAGCGGCAAATCCGCATGAAAAATAAGGTTGTCACGTTCAAGGCTCATCGGTGAGTCAAAATTATTTGTGTAAAGTCCGCCGGTGCCGAGTCCTTGTGGCATATTAACTTCATAATCTTTTAGAAACAACGCTATTGCAGATAGTCCCACATTTGATTCCAAAGCCGATGTCACCCACCAACCGATATTACGCTTTTGTGCCTCCGCAATCCACTTTGCCGTGCTGTCAAAACCACCGCAGAGGGAGGGCTTCAGCACCACAAAATGCGGGTGTAATTCATCAAGGAGGCTGCATCGCTCTTCATCGCTCCACATTCCTATCAGTTCCTCGTCAAGTGCGATAGGGATTGGCGATTTTTCAATAATATTTTTCATTACTTGAGGCTGATGCCGCTTTACAGGTTGCTCTATTGAATGTACGTCAAATGCGGCAAGTTGCTCCAAACGTTTGAGTGCATTTTGTGGAGTAAAAGCCCCGTTTGCATCTAAACGCAGTTCCACATCATTGCGAGAAAAACGGCTGCGGATATACCTCAAGAGCGACAATTCTTCTTCAAAATCAATACCCCCTATTTTGAGTTTCACACATCGGAAACCTGCCTCCAATTTTGCCTTCAATCGCTCGTACATTGTTTCATGGTCTCCCATCCAAACAAGGCCATTGATTGGCACGGAAAAGGATTCCACCGCAGATATTTTTTGCCTTAATGCCATATCTCGCCGTGCGGATTCAAAGCCGAAAGCAATACTGCTGTTAGGCAATTTTTCCGGCACTTCACGGCAACAGTCACGCAAAATATTTTCATATTTCCGGCAGTCCTCGTCACTCAGTCCGCGAAAAAGTGCACACTCCCCTACTCCGAAAATTTCGGGATTTTCGTCGTCATACAGTCGCACAAAAAAAGTTTCTTTCTCCTTCATGCGAGCACGAGAAGTAATGGCAATTTCCTTAAAGTTAAGGACATACCTGCAGTACGAAGCACGAAGCATAGCGGTAATTAACCCGGAAATTTAGGAAACTGCTCAAAGTTCGGGTCACGCTTTTCCAGGAAGGCATTTTTACCCTCCTGAGCTTCCGCCATAAGATAATACATCAGTGTGGCATCGCCTGCAAATTCCATAAGCCCGCGTTGTCCATCAAGTTCGGCATTCAGAGCACGCTTAATCATGCGGATTGCAAACGGGCTACGGCTCAAAATCGTCTTGCACCATTGGACAGTCTCATCTTCAAGCTGTTCAAGCGGCACAACCTTGTTCACCATACCCATTTCCAAAGCTTCCTGTGCGGTATATTGGCGGCAAAGAAACCAAATTTCACGCGTTTTTTTCTGACCTACGCAACGAGCAAGGTAAGAAGAACCGAATCCGGCATCAAAACTACCTACTTTTGGTCCGGTCTGTCCGAAACGTGCATTTTCACTTGCGATAGTAAGGTCGCACACCACTTGCAGCACATTACCGCCACCAATAGCATAGCCATTAACCATAGCAATCACCGGTTTGGGGATAGAACGGATAGCCTTGTGCAAGTCCAGCACATTTAGGCGAGGCACACCGCCATCATCAATATATCCACCCACACCTTTCACGTTCTGGTCGCCTCCGGAACAAAATGCCTTATCTCCTGCACCTGTAAGGATAATAACGCCAATTTCCTGACATTCACGGCAATAGTCCATAGCGTCCAGCATTTCACGGTTTGTCTGCGGACGGAAAGCATTGTAAACTTTAGGACGATTTATAGTAATTTTGGCAATACCTCCAAACTGTTGGAAAAGTATGTCTTCATATTCCTTTATTGTTTTCCACTCTCTTTGTGACATAATTATTGTTGTTTTTTTACGTTTATTTTTTTGAAAAATTCATAATAGTCGCGCATCACTTTCGCACTTATCTTTGAATCCGTTTTGATAGCCAAAATTGCAGGTGCATTGTATTCATTCAAGAATGAATCAAAATTTGCGTTCAGTTCTTTCATATTTGCAGTTTCGTAATACTCAAATCCATAAGCATCGGCAAGTTGCTTAAGCGGAAGATTCACCTTAGGCGAAATAAATTCATCTAATTCTTCAACATCCTTAGTAGCGGAGATAATGCGGAAAATACCGCCATCGCCATTGCAGAGCACCACAATTTTGAAATTTGGTGCTGCAAGTCCGGAAGAGAGTGCGGCAAGGTCATACTGCAAACACATATCACCGGTTATCAAAAGCGTATCTTCGCCCGTTAATGAAGCCCCAAGTGCCGTGGAAACACAGCCGTCTATGCCGTTAACACCTCTATTACAACAAATATTTTTTACGTCGAGGCGACTCTGACAGTAACGCACCGCCATACCGTTTGAAAGATGCACATTATAGTATTCAGGGATATTATGGCAAATGTGGTTGCACGCAGTGATATCACTCCACGGAGCAGACTTGAAAAACTCACCACTCAAATCCACATACTTTTCTGTGGCACGTTTCATATTCTGTTTCAGAAGCATTTTGGCAAAAGTGATATTATCACATCGGAATACTTCCGAAAGTTTGCCAAAACAGTCTGCAAAGCCGTCACGGAATCCTACAAGCCAATGTTCACAATTCCAACTACGAACTTTTTCCTTCAGCAGTCTGCTTACAAGCCCTCCGCCAAAGGTTATCACAACATCAGGCTCCTGCACATTATGGCTAAGAAGATACTCATCAATATTATTTATCACGCTTCCGCCACGAATATTGGAAATACCCTCCGCAAACACCGTCACTCTTGAAGACAATTCACACATCTGTTTGCAAAACTCTTCGTCATAGTCCATAGGACCTATGACTACTATTACGGATTTATTTTGCAGATAGTCTATATAAAAATCAAGGTCTATTGGTATAAGTTCGTTTCTAACTGAATTGATAAAGCGGTAACTGATGTTTTCCACGTCCATTTCACCATTCAGCGGCTCGGAAATTTCCACATTTATGTGAACCGGTCCTCTTCCGTTGAGAGTCATTGCAGTGAGAGCCTCATTCAATTTTCTGTCTATATACCTGTTTTCGCTCTCATCATTATAATCATCACGTACGGAAACCTCTTTGCGAGTAAAGTTTTTCAAAACGTCTGTTTGGCGTATTGTTTGACCATCGTCTTGGTCAATCATATCTGCGGGACGGTCTGCGGAAATCACCACGAGAGGAATTTGAGAATAATAAGCCTCAGCCACAGCAGGGGCATAATTCAGCACGGCACTTCCGGAAGTGCAAACGAGTGCTACAGGAGTCTTTGTAGCCTTTGCAAGTCCCAGAGCCACAAAAGCGGCACTTCGCTCGTCTATCACTGAATGGAGATAAAATTCACCCATTCGAGAAATTGCCATAATAAGCGGCGTATTACGCGAACCGGGGGAAATCACAATATGCTCCACATCGTATTCACGTAAAAGCAGAGCAAGTACATTACAAGTCTTTTTGTTTGTAGTTTTCATATTGCGTATTTTCAATGCAAAAATAGCGAAAAAGCCCGTGCATTTCAAGCAAAATACAAAAATTATGCAAAAATGTGGCAAAAAATTTTGTCAATTCAAAAAATAGCAGTAACTTTGCACCCGTTAAGCCGAAAGGGCTATCGGGGCGTAGCGCAGTCCGGTTAGCGCACCTGCTTTGGGAGCAGGGGGTCGAAGGTTCGAATCCTTTCACCCCGACAAAGAGTTGAAACGAAAGTTTCAGCTCTTTTTTTGTACGCACATGCCTCAAAAAAATATTCTTTATTAGCAAGTTCACACTGTATAATCGCAAAAAAGAGAAAAAAGAACAAAATCGCAAAAAAAATTCTCAAAAATTTGGTAGATACCAAAAAAAGTTTGTACCTTTGCAACGCTTTAGAAAATGAAGAGCATTTTTTGAGCATTGATGATTGTCTTATGGTGTAATGGTAGCACTGCAGTTTTTGGTTCTGCCTGTCTTGGTTCGAATCCAGGTAAGACAACAATAATAAAGGCTGTTACGAAAGTATCAGCCTTTATTGTTATAACCCTTCTGAAAAGAATCGGCGAAGATTTAGGCTCAGTAGAAAAAAGGCTTATTCCACATTAAACCAATATGCTGTTTTTGAGGGTGTATCTAAAAAAGGCACACCCTCATTTTTATTGTAAGCGTCCGAAACAAGCTGTTTTTTCAGATGCTTACATTTTATCCCTTTCCCTGCTACTATAACAAAAAGCCCCGAACATCACTGTCCGGAAGCCTTTCACCACATTAAAAATAAATTAAATAGGTACGATAACCTAAGAGCCTGTTTCATAATAAATGTTAAAGCAGAGGTGGGCAGTCATTGAGCAGATTTGTTCGTGCTTATAAGGGCGTGTGGCGAGCCACAT
>SAMEA3663271__coassemble_586_pt1 | contig 10557 bp, 6 predicted proteins | sample SAMEA3663271__metabat2_low_PE_018 | metagenome-assembled genome bin SAMEA3663271 (sample SAMEA3663271) | pig gut metagenome | biome: pig gut; feature: pig-associated habitat; material: faeces | place: China | collected 2013
CTTTTTTCTTTTCTAAAAAAGGTGACAATTACTTTTTGTATTGTTACCAAAACAAAGCTCCGAATTTTTTGATTCCCGGCAGGCTGATGCTTGACTTATTGTAGAAATTGACATGAGTCATTTTTAATGCTCTTGTACTACTCTTGTCTATTGTAAATCTTTCAATGTTCTCTCTGCTTTTGAGTCGCTCTGCATTTTGGAGCGAAAAGCGTTGCAAAATTACACCAAAATTTTGAACTGACAAAATTTTTTGATGATTTTTTCAAAAAATTTTATTTTCAATCAAAATTTTTATGTTTTACAACATGTTTTTGCTCTTTCTTCGGGTCTCTCCCCAAAAGCGAGTGCAAAGTTACAACTTTTCCACAAACTGACCAAATATTTTGGCAACAAATTTTTAAGAATTTTTTACCCATTTTGCCTTTCTCGCTATCTGTCAAGACTTTACACAAAACACAAAATATGTTTTATAACATGTTTTTATCTTCTACACTATTTTTACCCTCTCCTATCACCTTTTCCGCTACAATCTCTCTGAATATTACACCTTATTATATAATAAACGGAATGACGAGGCAGACTTAGCACACACGACATTATTTGTCAAAAATATTTATTTATAAAAGTTTTCAACACTAACACAAAAATTAAAAGTTTTTGAGTAACTTTGGAGAAATTTCCACACGGAAAAATCAGGCATTATTTCGCAGGAGATTTCCCCTTGGCATATTTATGGCTAATTCCCTAAATTTCAAATATCTATACCCTTATATACTATATGGAACCGTTTATTCACTTACACGTACACTCTCAATATTCTATCCTTGACGGACAGGCATCTATCCCCGCACTCGTGGACAAAGCTATCGCTGACGGAATGCCGGCAATAGCACTCACAGACCATGGAGATATGTACGGCATCAAGGAATTTTTCAACTATGTAAACAAGAAAAACGGAAAAGTTTTTGACGCTATCAAGGGGTTGAAAAAGCAAATTGCAGAAGCAGAAAAAGAGGAAAAAGACGTAACTGAGCTGAAAAATGAACTCGCATCAACGGAAAAGAAAATTTTCAAACCCATTTTCGGTTGCGAGATGTACTGCACGTCAAACGGCAGGCAAACAGAGCACACAGACGGCAAGTTGGACCGTTGCCACCTGATAGTGCTTGCAAAAAACGAAAAAGGGTATAAAAATCTTATCAAAATCGTGTCAAACGCTTGGACTGACGGCTTTTATAAACGTCCACGCACAGACAAATTCGAGTTGGAATCACATGCAGAGGGACTTATCGTTTGCTCAGCCTGCCTTGGAGGCGAAATTCCGCAGCTTATCCTCAACGGCAGAATAGATGAGGCAGAAAAACAAGTAAGATGGTACAAAAGCATTTTCGGGGAAGACTATTACCTTGAACTTCAGCGACATAAGGCTACTGTCCCCAATGCAAATCATGAAACGATAGTTTACCAGGAAAGAGTAAACCCAGTGCTGATAGAACTTGCACGCAAATGTGACGTAAAAATCATTTGCACAAACGATGTGCACTTCGTAAACGAGGAAGATGCAGAAGCCCACGACCGACTGATTTGCGTATCCACAAACCACTACATCTCCGATACGGACCGTATGTTTTACTCCAAACAAGAATGGATGAAAACACAAGCGGAAATGAACGAACTTTTTGCAGACATACCGGAAGCACTGAGCAACACTATGGAGATATACTACAAAATTGAAACATATAATATCGACCATGGTCCTATTATGCCTAACTTCGAGATTCCAAAGGAGTTCGGCACAGAAGAGGAATACCGTAGCCGCATCACGGAAAAAGAACTTTTTGACGAGTTTACTCAAGATGAAAACGGCAATGTGGTGCTCAGCGAAGAAGCTGCAAATGAAAAAATCCGTCGGCTCGGAGGCTACGACAAACTTTACCGCATAAAATTCGAGGCAGACTACCTGGCAAAACTCACATACGATGGTGCTAAAAAGAAGTACGGCGAACCACTGAGTGATGAACTGAAAGAACGACTGAACTTTGAACTGTACATCATGAAAACAATGGGTTTCCCCGGCTATTTTCTCATAGTACAAGACTTTATAACCGCCGCACGAGAAAAACTCGGTGTGAGCGTAGGTCCGGGGCGTGGTTCCGCTGCCGGTTCCGCCGTTGCTTACTGCCTCGGCATCACACTAATAGACCCTATAAAATACGACTTGCTGTTTGAGCGTTTCCTGAATCCGGATCGTATCTCACTCCCGGATATAGACGTTGACTTTGACGATGACGGACGTGCCGACGTGCTCCGCTATGTTACAGAGAAATACGGAGAAGAAAAAGTAGCTCATATCATCACATACGGCACTATGGCTGCCAAATCTGCCATTAAAGACGTGGCTCGTGTGGAACAGCTTCCGCTTTCCGAAAGCGACCGCCTCACAAAACTCATTCCGGCTCACATGCCAACCGACGAAAACGGCAAAGAATACAAACCTACGCTCAAAAACTGCTACAAGTATCTCCCTGAATTCAAGTCCGAACTCGAAAGCGACAACAGGATACTGACGGAAACACTGAAATATGCTCAACAGTTGGAAGGAAACGTCCGAAACACGGGCGTACATGCCTGCGGTGTAATCATCTGTCGTGACGCCATTACGGATTGGGTGCCGGTATCTATTGCCAATGATAAGGAAACCGGAGACCGCTTGCTCGTGACACAATACGAAGGGCGTGTGATTGAGGAAACAGGGCTTATAAAAATGGACTTCCTCGGACTCAAAACTCTCTCCATAATACGAGAAGCACTAAACAACATAAAACGTACCACAGGACACGATATTGATATTGAGGCAATTCCTATTGATGACAAAAAGACGTTTGAACTTTACAGCGAAGGCAGAACCGTGGGTACATTCCAGTTTGAATCCGCAGGTATGCAGAAATATCTTCGTGAGCTAAAGCCTACTGTTTTTGAAGACCTTATCGCTATGAACGCCCTATATCGTCCAGGTCCTATGTCGTACATTCCGGACTTTATCGCCCGCAAGAGTGGAAAATCCCCTATTGTGTATGACATTCCAATCATGGAAAAATACCTCAAAGACACCTACGGCATCACAGTGTATCAAGAGCAAGTGATGTTGCTCTCACGCCTACTTGCAAATTTCACACGCGGCGAGAGCGACACTCTGCGTAAAGCTATGGGTAAAAAACTCATCGACAAGATGAACCACCTCAAAGGCAAATTCCTCAGCGGAGGACAAGCAAACGGTCATAAGCCGGAAGTGTTGGAAAAAATCTGGGCAGACTGGGAGAAATTCGCCTCATACGCTTTCAACAAAAGTCACGCCACCTGCTACAGCTGGGTTGCATTCCAAACAGCATACCTCAAAGCAAACTACCCGGCAGAATACATGGCAGCGGTGCTCAGCCGAAACAGCTCCGATATCACCAAACTTGCTGAATATATGGACGAGTGCAAAGCTATGCACATTCCCGTAAAAGGGCCGGACATCAACGAGTCTATCTCCGGATTTGGTGTTAGTAACGGAGCTATCCGCTTCGGTCTTTCCGCTATTAAAGGCGTGGGAAACAACGTAGTGGAACAGATTATTTCTATCCGCGAAAAGGACGGACCATTCACTTCCATATACGATTTTGTGGAGCGTGTTCCTTCAACAGCTTGCAATCGCAAAACATTTGATGCACTCGTACTTTCCGGTGCATTTGACTGTTTCACAGACATAAAACGTGAAGATTTTTACGTTACAAACAATAAAAACGAAACATTCTCAGACCAACTTTTGCGTTACGGCTATCTATATCAAGAAGCGGCAAACAGCAAAGTGGCATCACTCTTCGGCGACGACGACATAAGCCTGAACACCGCCGGACGACCGGAAATAAAGCCGGCTGTTGCTTGGTCCAACATCATAAAACTGGAAAAGGAAAAAGAGCTCGTGGGTATGTACCTTTCCGGACACCCACTTGACCCATATTTCATGGAACTTCAATACGGCTGCACAAAACTCAAAGACTTCTCGGAAATGACACCCATGGAGGGTGTACCGATGATAATCGGCGGACTTGTAACGGATTTTAAGTCCAAAGTATCACAAAAAGGCACAAAATATGGCATCGTAAACATTGAAGACCTTTCCGGCAGCTATGAAATACGCCTTTTCAAAGACGACTATTACAAGTACGCACAGTACTGCGAAGCGGGTACAGCCATAATAGTCAAAGTAAGCTTTGCCAAGGCTCGCAATGGTGAGCTATGGTTACAAATCGGCTCAATAGAATTGCTTGACAACTATAAGGGAAAAATGCTCAAAGGTGTAATCATAAAAACCGACACCACGGACCTCAAAGAAGGAGCACTTAGCTACCTCGCCATGATTGCCGATTCAAAGGGCGAAGAAAACAGCGGCAGCGTAACTATGGAATTTACAGACAAAACCATAAACCGCACCATCCGCCTTTACACTAACATTAAAGTACCTCTAAACAAGCGTCTTGTGGATATTCTCACGGAAGCAAACCTGAACTTTTCATTTGAAACGACATAGGATAAGAGTCCGGTTCTTCCTCAGATATATGCAAAAAAGAAACTGTGCGACAAAATTTGCTGCACAGTTTCTTTTTTTGAGTATAATTTGTTTCCAATTCTTACTTCACGACTTCCGCTTCCGGAGCAATAAGTTTGTAACCTTTGCCATGGATATTGATAATTTCTATTGACGGGTCATCTTTGAGGTGCTTACGGAGTTTTGTGATATAAACGTCCATAGAGCGAGCGTTAAAGTAGTTATCGTCAATCCAGATTGTTTTGAGTGCGAAGTTACGCTCCAGAATTTCGTTTATGTGTGCACAGAGAAGGCTTAGGAGTTCAGACTCCTTAGTAGTAAGTTTTGTGATACGAGAACCGAACATAAGCACTTGTTTCTGAGTATCAAAAGTAAACTTACCAATCTTGTACATAGTGATTTCCTTGCCTTTTTTGCCTCTCACGCGACGGAGAATAGCCTCAATACGGAAAACGAGTTCCTCGATTGAGAAAGGTTTAGTGATATAGTCATCGGCACCGATTTTGAAGCCTTCCAGTATATCTTCCTTGAGAGCTTTTGCTGTAAGGAAAATGATAGGCACTTCACTATTTACAGTGCGTATTTCCTGTGCAAGTGTAAAACCATCTTTTTTGGGCATCATCACGTCCAAAAGACAAATATCGTATTTACCTTTGATAAAAGCTTTATAACCGCTTTCACCGTCAGCATAAAGGTCTGCATTAAAGCCTTTTGCCTGCAGATATTCTCTAAGAAGCATACCTAAGTACTCATCGTCTTCGCATAGAAGGATTCTCACTCTTTCGTCCATAGTTGTAAAAATTAATTTTTTATTAATGGTAATGTTATTATAAATTTCGAACCTTGATTTATTTCGCTCTCTGCCTTAATGGAGCCTTTGAGAGCAGAGACTATTTTTTCCACGTAAGCCAAACCGAGACCAAAACCTTTCACGTCGTGGAGATTACCGGTGGAAACACGGTAAAATCTTTCAAAAATACGTTTTAAGTCTTCTTTTTTAATTCCTATTCCGTTGTCGGAGATAGTGATTTGGAGTTTATCTTCCTGAACGTTCGCTGTGGTCACTTTCAGCTCCAGAGGTCTCTCCTCATTGCGATATTTCACAGCATTGTCAAGCAGATTGAAAATTACATTTGTGAAGTGCATTTCGTCCACCATCACAAGTGCATCTTCCGCAGCAGTGTTAGCCTCAATGCGTCCGCCATAGCTTTCCACTTTAAGTTTGAACGTACGCACCACGCTTTCCACCACTGCATTTGCATCTACTTCCTGCAGACGCATACTTGTGTTATGGCGGTCAAACATAGACATTTGCAGCACTTTCTCTACTTGGAAACGTAGCCTTTTAGTCTCGTCCATTATCACAGTGGTGATATGTTGGAGCATAGACGGTGATTTTCTCACTGTATCATCTTTCAGCATTTGAGCAGCGAGAGAAATTGAGGAAATAGGCGTCTTAAACTCGTGCGTCATATTGTTTATAAAGTCGTTTTTCATCTCCGTAAGTTTTTTCTGGCGGAAAGTCAGCACAATGATATAAACAAATATTATCAAGAGCACAAACGTAAACACAAAAGACGGAATCATAAAGTTTGTGGAAGCCATGATATAGTCCTTTTTGCTCGGAAAAACAACTTTGAGAAAACACTTGCGTGAAGCCGGGTCTGTGCTGAAAAGACCTTGAGTAAACGTGTTTGCATCTTCTTTGTCCACCTTATTATAATTATTCGTGGAATACTGCACCACACCGTTTTTGTTTACCACCGCAAATTCAAATGGAAGTTTAAGCCCCGTGTTTTCCAACTGAGTTTTGAAATATTTTCGAATCACAGCAGTGTCGGCACGTTCTTCCATAGGCCTTTCACTGGACTGGCTTATGATATTCAGCAGCACCTCGTCTATAAGTCCTTTCTGGTATTTATATCTGTCTTTAAGAGTTTCCTGAAAAGACTGATAGTGGCCTGTCACCCCACTTTGTGCATTACTCTGAATGCGAGTTATTTCGTCTGCATCGCCTTTTATAGTAAGGTCCGCTTTCACACCGCTTGCTGTAGTGAGCGAATATTTTATTCCTCCAAGGTGAGGCGTGCTTCCGTCTGAATACTGTGAATAAATGGAACTTGCCTCAATTTGGGAGAGGTCCTCGTCAATAAAATGGCGAGCCTCATCTTGTTCCAGCTGGCGAGAAACCAAAAACAGACTGCGACGTACGCTTTCTTGGAATTGGTCGTCTCGCATTTTGACGATATTTTCAAGATACATTATCTGAACAATCAGCAACCCCACGAATGTGATTGCCATCACTATTGTCAGTATCCAAATAGTTGATTTTTTCATTTCAGATGTCTGTTTGTTAAATATTACCCTATATTTTATAACAAAACGTTAAAAAAGTACTTTTTGTTGATATTTCTTTCAGGAGATTTGACAATTGCCCTTGAATTTTAACATTTCGGTGCAAAATTAACATTTAAGTGTGAAATTTGCAAATTTTCTCATAATAATTTTTCGTCTGAATAAAAAAAGGTCTTAGTCATAACCAATTTTGTCCTTTCTTTTTCAAAAATTTGGAATTTTTTTACAAAAATCCATAATATCAAAAAAATAGCACTACCTTTGCAAACGATATGAAAAAGTTGATGGTGATAATAAATCCTGTTTCAGGCACATCTAAGAAAACGGGGCTTGACGAGGTCATATCCCGTCGTCTCGGAGATGGCTACGACCTTGATATCCGTTTCACTACCGCTAAGGGTGATGCCACACGTTTCAGCATTGAAGCCGTGAAGGAGAAGTTCTTTGGAGTGATTGCCGCCGGTGGTGACGGAACCGTAAACGAAGTTGCAAGAGCACTGAAAGACACGAACGTGGCATTCGGTATTCTGCCGGTAGGCTCCGGAAACGGACTTGCACGCCACCTCTCCATACCTATGGACGTCAAAGACGCTCTGGACATTATTGCCAAAGAAAATATTGAGAATCTGGATTACTGCACAGTAAACGACACTCCTTTTTTCTGCACATTCGGCATGGGATTTGATGCCTCCGTGAGCTGGAAATTCTCGCAGCAAAAACGTCGCGGACTGATGACATACCTCAAAAGCACTATAGAGGAATACTTGAACTACAAAACTGCGGAATATGTGATTGAAGCAAACGGAAACACACTCACGGAAAATGCTTTCTGCGTAGCATGCTGCAATGCTTCGCAGTATGGCAACAACGCATATATTGCACCGGGTGCGGATATGACAGACGGGCTGCTGGACGTCACAATAATACACGCCGGCAGTATGCTCCGAACTGCCGTTGTAGGCATAGACCTTATGTCCGGCACCATAAAAAACAACATTCTTATTGAATCTTTCAAGACAAACCACCTCACAATCCGCCGAAAAGAATCCGGCCCCGCACACATCGACGGAGAACCACTTATTATGGGCGAAGAACTGGACATAATTTGCCACCACGGAGGCTTAAACACATTTATCCCCACTAAAACAGAAGAATTTCGCCCCGTAATCACGCCCATCAAAAGCAGATGGACGGAAATGATTACAAAACTCAAAAGGCTTTTTGAAGAAGAATAATTTCCTATAATTCCTTTATTATAGTATAATTATCAACCTTTTTTATTTCACTACTCGGAACCTCTATATTTAGCTCCTTGAGGAAATTCATAGTTTCTTCAGGAATATCGTATGTATCATCCTCGGAATAGCTAAAATGATATGCCATAAAATATATATACATAGGCTTCATCATCGCACGCCCCGCAGAATCCATTACGTAATATCGACGCATCTTCACCTCAGACACAGATTCCTCTCCCTCTAAAGTGATATTTGTATTCTTGGAAGAATAATACTTGGAACCAAGCAGAAGAAACGAATTTCCCTCCACCTTTCTCAACTGCGGTACACTTGAATACTCTGAAAAAAGCTGCGTTTTGGTAGTATCCAACTCGCAACCTACCTCCAGCAGTTTTGCTGCGTATGTCTTCCTTGTGCCACTATCAAATGACGTTGAAAAACACGTAATATTTCGCGATTTCTGATTATCGATAATAGCTGCAAGACTGTCCATGATTATCGTCTTATCAGGGAACTTAATCGAGGACGTGCTTTCAATATAGATGGCAAGAGTATCCCACCCTATTTGTTTACCTATCACTATTCCTTTTTTCAGAAAATCAGACGGAGTTGCGATATTTCTCAGGAAATCCTCATTTTTCGCCCTTGATGCTGAAAGACAAATCGGATAAAACTTCCTTTGCTCTTCGCCGGGGTCTGACACAACCTCTTCCGTCAGACACAACCACGCATTTCCGCTCGGCATGTGAATATAATAGCCGTTATCGTAATCGTAAAGATTTACGTTCTTATAATTCTGCTCAATATAGTTTGCAGCAGAACCACCGCCCACAAACATCAGTGCCGGACTGTTTGCCACCTTGCGGTGCGAATAGACGCCCGTAAAAAATGCCGCTATTATAAACAAAACAGCTATACCGGCATAGACATATCTTCTCCTATTTTTCGTTGCCCGGCAAGTCTCCGCACCCTGCACACTTTCAGCCATGCAGGTCTGCTCCGGAGTGTTTTCCTCCGCTGTTTCATCGGTTTTGGCGTTTTTCTGTTCTAATTCTGCAAAATGCTTTTTCACGAAACGTCGCAGTTCCTGCTTGCCTTTTTCAATCAGGTCTTCCTTTGTTTCGTACTCGGAAAGATACTGACTCGTGCAACCCATCAGAATACCTCGCAGATAGCTCTTTTCCGTTGTATCCTCGCCAATCTGAGTACGATAAAATGCTAAAATTTTCGGATACCCCGTCTTGTGCATGCTATCCGTAGCAATGCGGAATTCCTCCTCTGTGGTTTTACCTATAGTGCCGTTCAGGACAAAAATTATCAAGTCTGCCTTGTCGCGGATAAAATCGTTGTAATCTTCTTGCTGATTACCAACGGATTCATAACTTTTTATCTTGAACACAATCCCCATGTGCTCAAACTCATTGTTCAAGTCACTTGCAATGATTTTGAAGATATTTCGCTCTTCCTTCAGAGTGGTGGAACCGGCTATAAATACTCTTATCTTACGTTCTTCCATAACAGACTGTGTAGGTAAAATATTTATAATTGCAAGGTCGAACCAAAAAAGTGTTCCTTTTCAGTTCGCCAAGTTTTACACAAAAAGTGGCAAAGCACTATGCCACTTTCGTGCTCTTAAAGTGCAAGAAGCTCTTTCACCTTTGCCACGAGAGTCTCTTTGCTCTGGCTGCCGGTGAGGCGGATAGCAGTTTTGCTACCGTTTTTGAAGAAAAGAATCGTTGGAAGCGACATTACACGATTTTCTGAAGCAAAATCAGACTCATCTTCCACATTGTACTTGCCTATCACGGCTTTTCCTTCAAATTCCGCTGCCACCTCATCAATGACTGGTGCCATAGACATACACGGACCACACCATGTTGCCCAAAAATCAACTACTACCGGTTTGCCTGACGCAATAATTTCTTCTACGTTCGCATCTGTGAATTGAAATGCCATAATGAAAATTTTGTTTCTTAGGTTTTAGTATTAAAGTTTGCTTTTATGTTTGCAAAGATAATCATTATTTTTGACTCTTCTATATCTTTTGCAAGTATTATTTTGAAACAAACATCACTATATCTTTTGCCACCTCTGCAGACATCGCCACTTTCTGCGAATAGTCCAGAGGCGACGGCTTGCCCTGACCGGCTCGCATTATGTGATTAAGACCGAAATACATTTTGAGAATCGCATTTTGCTTGCCCGCAAGCCCTTTCTGCCATAAAGTATATTGAGTGTACGGCACTTGATAGTCTCTCATGCCAAAAAGCAGAAACATTCTGCAACTCAGGCTTTTAGCGGCTGTTACAGCGTCGTATGACTTATCCGCCAGAATATAACTCTCCGTCAGTCCTTGAGGCAAACCTATTTCCT
>SAMEA3663271__coassemble_601_pt1 | contig 10333 bp, 8 predicted proteins | sample SAMEA3663271__metabat2_low_PE_018 | metagenome-assembled genome bin SAMEA3663271 (sample SAMEA3663271) | pig gut metagenome | biome: pig gut; feature: pig-associated habitat; material: faeces | place: China | collected 2013
ACACCACCCACACATATCGAACCTCGGAGAGGTTCGGTTGTGGTATCAGATTAGCCCCAGCTTATATATGGCAGGATTTGCACACACATTCATTATCACGACCGAGCATCTCCGAAGCTCGTATATCTTTATGCTATCCGCTATCACCGGGTTAAGCCTTTCCGAGGCTAACCCCGGCGTTTACCACAATGGAAGCCTCTCCGAGGCTTCTCACATGTACCGTATCTCCGATACGGCACATGTCCCCGTTTATCTCTGCAAGGTCACTCCGCTATGTCATCTGCATCACAAGCTTTCCGAGCGTATCTCCGATACGCTGATGGGGCAGGTTCTTTTTGCGGGTTTCGCTACAAGGGGGTGTTTTGGTTGATGTGTATATTGGTGGTGGTTTTTTGTTTAGAGGTGCATTACAGGTTGCTTGGGAGAGTGTTTTATGTCTTTTAAGATTTGAAAAGTGTTCTAAATGGCGGAATTAGCAGAATTTTAATATTATTATGTTCTGAAAATGAAAAAATATTAGTAATTTCGGAGAAAAATAATTACTACCTACAAAACTATGAAAATTTTTTGCCTTAATACTAATAAGTATGTCGCTATAAAGGGCGGTGACAGTTTGAATGATATATATTGCAGCATTAAAGAGGAACTGGATTTTATTCCTATTTGTGCTAAAGTGAATAATAAGACGGAAGGATTGGGATTCCCTGTTTTTGGTCCAAAAATGGTTGAGTTTCTGCCTGTTACGGCTCCGTCTGCGATGCGTGTATATGTTCGTTCGCTTTGTATGCTTCTTTACCGTGCAACTTCCGAATGTTTTCCGGGCAGCAGATTGGTGATAGAACATTCTATTTCCAAGGGTAGTTTTTGCCGTCTGAAAAATGTGGGTGTTGTTACTCCGGAGATGGTAGGTGCGATAAAGGCAAAAATGCAGGAACTTGTGTCACGAGATTTGCCATTTGTTCGTAAGGAAAAGTTGAGAAAAGATGTGATAGAGATTTTCCGTAGTCAGGGTCTTGCCGACAAGGTGCGTCTTTTGGAAACAGTTCACGATATATATGCGGTTTATTACACTCTTGACGGTGTGAGTGATTGCTACTATGGAGCGATGGCTCTTTCTACGGGTGTGCTGAAGGTGTTTGACCTCTTGCCGTACAAAGACGGAATGTTGCTTATGGGTCCAGATAAGGCAAAGCCGGAGGTGACTACGACACCTATTAAGCAAGAAAAGATGTATGAGGCTTTTACGGAATATTTGAAGTTTAACAATGTTATCGGCATTGAAAATGTGGGCGAACTGAATAGCATAATCCAATCCGGCAAGGCACCTATGCTTATCAATGTGGCTGAGGCTCTTCATGAGAAGAAAATCGCTGCTATTGCAGATGATATCACGGAGCGATATCATAAAGGAGGAGCGAGGGTGGTGCTGATTGCGGGTCCGTCGTCTTCCGGCAAGACTACGACAATCAAGCGTCTGGCTATTTTTCTGGCTACCAATCTCTTAAAGCCTCGACTGATTTCTCTGGATAACTATTTTGTGAACCGTACGGATACTCCGAGAGATGAATCCGGCGACTATGACTATGAGTCTCTTTACGCTCTGGATTTGCCGCTTTTCAATGAGCATCTGAATACTTTGATAAATGGGGGCGAGGTGAGTTTGCCTACTTATGATTTTACGACGGGTTCACGTATATATAAGGGTGAAAAGATTCATCTTGACGAAAATAGTATTTTGCTAATAGAGGGTATTCACGGTCTTAATCCGAAACTTACGGAGGATATAGACGAGGTGATGAAGTACCGCGTGTATGTTTCTGCTCTGACAACACTATCTATTGATGACCATAACTGGGTGCCTACAACAGATAATCGCTTGTTGAGGCGTATTATCCGTGATGCGAAGTACCGCGGCACGTCTGCATTGGAGACAATACGTCGCTGGCCGAGTGTCCGTCGCGGTGAGGAAAAATGGATTTTCCCATATCAAGAGAATGCAGATGCAATGTTTAATTCGTCTCTGCTTTTTGAACTTAGTGTGCTGAAGGAGTATGGTCTTGAAGTGTTGCGAGGAGTTCCTAATGATGCTCCGGAATATTCCGAGGCTTACCGTTTGATGCGGTTCCTCTATTATTTTTCACCTCTGAAGCCCGATGCTATTCCACCTACAAGTTTGCTGCGAGAATTTTTGGGAGGCAGTACGTTTGAGTACTAAGAGCCTGTTTTTTAATTGAAACAGGTTCCTAAAAATCATCATCTTCTTCTTTGTGTGCGAGGTTGTTCAGTGCACGGAGAACATTGCAGAGGATTTGGCTCCAGTATGATTTGAAGTCTTCTTTCATGGCGAGGATTGCGAGTCCGATAATTTCGTCTGTGGCGTCTTGCACCATAGATATGAAATTAAACATCACCTGGAAGAGGTCTGCGAGTGATTCCGAGATAGAAGCGGATACCGGTGTGTCGGAATATTTCATATCTTCCTCAAATACTTCCAGATATACGTCGTCCGGTCCCATAATCAGTTCAACATTTCTGCGGACGGATTCATAATAGTCTTCGTCAAGGGAGTTGTCTATGTATGGTTCTTCCGTTTCTATCATATTGACTTTGAGGTCGTTTGCGGAGATATAGATTCTGGGTAAGATTCTAATCATATTAGCAAGGAACTCACATCTTTCCGTTTCTGCAGCGTTTTCCAGTGCAGAGCAGTATTCGTTGCAGAGTGCAATGAAAGCGAGTGAGTTTGTGTTTACTATTGCGAAGGTGTTGTCTTGTGTGTTCATATTGCAAATATTTTACGCAAATTTAGTTTATTTTGGTGTAATTTGCAAAAAAAAGGCTGCCGGAAGGCAGCCTTTGAAAGTTATGACAGGATAAATTATCCGAGAGGAAATTTAGTCTTGATAGAAGTTGAGAAGGTTGTAAGTAACCTTTTCGTTGCCGAGGAGAAGTTTGTTAAGGTTTCTCACGATGGCGGAAGAGTACTGACGGTTAAAGTTTGCAGCGTCGTTTTCAAAGTTGAATTCGCGGCCATCTTTGCTTACAGCGTCCACCTTGAATACAACAACGGAATTGTTTGTCTGGATAGGACCTACCACTTGATTTACGTCAGCAGTAGCAACAGCTGCAGCAAATTCAGATTCGTTCAATCCAAATCCGGAGATAGCACGCTGTCCGAAAACGACTTCCGTAGTGTCAATGGCAGCGTTCATTGCAGTTGCGTATTCAGCGAGTGTAGTTCCTTTTCCTTTGTAGTCCGCAATGAGTTTTGCAGCTTTTTTGTCGTTAGTGGCTAAAGAAGTGAGGTACATCTTTATAGTTTCGTCAGAAACCGGAGTGAATTCTTCGTAAGCGGCTTTGAGTGCAACAGCAACGAGTTTAGAAGATTGGTCGTCGCTGTAGATTTGGCTTACTTCGCCAACTTTTGCGTTCAATGCCCATTTCACGGCACCACGAGTGCCTTCAATGTTTGCGATTGAGAGAGAAGCAGGTGTTACTTCTGCGGGGAAGATGTGGAAACCTTCTTTAGGAGCTTCTTCCGCAAATTTTTCTGCTGTGTTGTTTGCAGCGAGGAAGTCGCGGAGGTTAGCGTTGAGGTTGTTTATAGTAGTGGAAGATGGATCCACGGTGTAAGTGATTTCTGCGTAGTTGTAAGCAGTTACAGGCTGTGAGTAGCCATTTACTTTGAAGATTCTCACTACTTCTGCACTTGCAGCAGTGTCCGGAGTGAAGTATTTGCCTACTTTAGCATCAGCGAAGAGGTCTTTAGCTTGAGCGTAGTTCGGGTCGAGCAGCGGGAGAGACTGTTCTTTCTGGAGGTTTTCCGGAGCGGCAACGAAGTCGGCGAGTTTAGCGCCTGCGTTGAGTGCGTTGAGGATAGAGTCTCTTTGAGCAGCGTCTCTTACGGGAATCATAGCAGCGTCGAATTTCACTGAGTCTGCAACGTTTTCTTCTTTGCTGAGGAGCTTAATGATAGTGTAATTATAGTTGTTGAAAGAGAGAAGTTTTGCGGAATTTACGTCAAGGTCTGAAACGAGGTTTTTGAGTTCTTCAGACTGAATGCTGTTTTTAGTTCCTGTAGTGATGCTTGAAACGAATTTTCCGCTGAGACCGTCGCAACCCGGCTGTGTGTTGAGGATAGAGAGAGCCTCTTCCACGTTTTGCTGTGCAGCGGTGAGGTCTTCCTGAGAAGGCACGATATCAACAATGATGTAGTTGAGTTTACGAACCGGCTGGTCCAGTTTGTATTTGTTTTTGTAGTCGTCGTATTTGGCTTTGAGTTCTGCGTCCGTAGGGATGTATTCGTCACCATTGAGAGTGGCGAGGTCCACGCGAGCGTATTCCACCATAGCAGAAGTGACGTTTTCTTCGTACTGTGCTTTAGCATCGAGTTTGTTTGCAGTGATAGCACCGGAAACGAGGGCGTAGAACACTTGTCCTTTGATGTATTCTTCCACTTGTCCTTCAAGTTCAATCCAAGCTTGCTGGAGCTGAGCGGACTGTTCTTGCGGGATGTTGTATTGGGCAGGGTTGAAAGCATAGTTGTAGAACTGTTCTGTGGATTCAAAGCCATACTGCGTAGCAACTTGTGCAATATCTCGGAGAGCGTTGTCTCCAATCATAGCAGCGGAGAGTTCTTTGTCAGTAACGGTGATTCCGAGAGCGTTGAATTCTTTTTGCATAAGAGCCTCGTTAATCATCTCGTTAAGAACTTGTTCTTGGAGGCGAGTGTTGTCCACGTTAGTGTAGCCTTGCTGCTGCATAGCTTGGTGGCGTTCTTCCACTTTACGGTTAAACTCTTGAATGTCTATTTGTTCTCCGGCTACTTTAGCTGCAGCGGTGCCGGGACCGAATAATGATCTCGATGAATTAAAGAAGTCACCGAGGATGAAAGCGAGAAGCGCTACGATAATGATAGTGAAGAGTAGCGCAGACTTGTTTCTGATTTTCTCTAATGTTGCCATTTGGTTTATGTGTTGTTTTTTTAATTTTTTCGTGTACAAAAATGTGTCTTAAAGGGTTAAGTCCGTTTTAAGTACACAAAGGTACGCTTTTTTCTTTGGTTGACAAAACTTTTTGAAAAATTATGTGATAAATCGGTCAATTTATATATAAAAAATGAGTAAAACCGGTGTTTTTTATGGTTTAGTGTGGTGTAAAGACGCAGAAAGTGCCGCAGGCGTTAGCGAGCGGCACTTTCTGTTAGTGAGATGTTTTTTCTTAATTTGAGTTTTAGAGAGCTTTGTCTTTAGAACCGAGAACGTTTTCGATTTTGTGTTTGTAAAGTTTCTCCATGTTGTCGCGAGCCGGTCCGAGGTATTTGCGTGGGTCAAATTCAGCCGGTTTTTCAGCGAACACTTTGCGGATAGCGGCAGTCATAGCAAGACGGCTGTCAGAGTCGATGTTGATTTTGCAAACTGCACTTGCTGCTGCTTTGCGGAGTTGTTCTTCAGGGATACCGATAGCGTCAGGAAGTTTACCACCGAATTTGTTGATAGTGTCCACTTCGTCTTGTGGAACAGAAGAAGAACCGTGGAGCACGATTGGGAATCCAGGAAGTTTTTCCATAACGGCGTCGAGAACGTCAAAAGCCAATGGAGGAGGCACGAGTTTGCCTTCTTCATTACGAGTGCACTGTTCCGGAGTGAACTTGTAAGCACCGTGAGAGGTACCGATAGAGATAGCGAGTGAATCGCAACCTGTGCGAGTAGCGAAGTCGATAACTTCTTCGGGGTCTGTGTAAGTGTGGTGGTCTGAAGAAACTTCGTCTTCAACACCGGCGAGGACACCGAGTTCACCTTCAACGGTTACATCGAACTGATGAGCGTAATCAACAACTTGTTTAGTGAGAGCAACGTTTTCTTCGTATGGGAGGTGGCTACCGTCAATCATAACAGAAGAGAAACCGTTATCAATACAAGATTTGCAGAGTTCAAAGCTGTCACCATGGTCGAGGTGAAGAACGATTTGAGGATTTTCCCAGCCGAGTTCTTTAGCGTATGCAACAGCACCCTGAGCCATGTAGCGGAGGAGTGTAGCGTTAGCATAGTTACGTGCACCTTTAGAAACTTGGAGGATAACCGGAGAGCGGTCTTCAGAAGCAGCTTTGATGATTGCTTGGAGCTGCTCCATATTGTTGAAGTTAAATGCAGGTACTGCATATCCGCCTTTGATTGCTTTGGCAAACATTTCGCGAGTGTTTACCAAGCCTAATTCTTTGTAGCTAACCATTTATCAATTAGATTATATAAGTGAATAATTTATTTTCCGAGTGCAAAGGTAATGCTAATTTTTCACACTACCTTTATTTTTTTGACAAAAAGATGTTAAGATGCAAAATCAAACCTGATTTTTACTGTTTGTCAAGTTGTTTTGTGTGGTGTTTACTTCTGTGATAATGTTTTCTGCGGGATTTTCGTTGTTTTCTTGTTTGTAGTCGTCTGTGAGTTTGACTTTCATTTCGTCGAAGCCTTTGCCGTAAACGCCGTTTACGTTTGCTTGAGTTACGAGTGCGTTAGGGTCAATGGACTTGATGATGCGGAAAATAGTAACGGATTCAATTTTGCGACACATCACAATAAGCATTTTCACTTCTTGCTTGCTGTACCAGCCCATACCGGAGATTACCGTGCAACCTCGGTTTGCGTCGTTGTTTATAGCGTTTGCAATTTCTTTCCATTTAGGGGAGAAGATGGTGAATTGCACAGCTTGGCGGTTTGTGTTTATGATGAAGTCTGCCACCATAGAAACGATGAATAGTGTAACGAGTCCGAATACCACGTTTTCCAATGTAGCAGTGGGAACGATGAACCATACAGCGGAAACGATGCAGAAGTCCATGTACTGCATGGTGCGACCAATGGAAATGTTGCTGCGTTTAGACACCATGGCAGCTACGATATCCGTGCCGGCAGTGGAGCCGTTATGGACAAATGCCAGTCCGATGCCCATACCGCAAAGGATAGAGCCGAGGATAACGTTCATAAATTTCTGACCGGTGATGAATGGCTCCGGGAAAAGTGGCACAAGGATACCAATAATAAATGATATGACGGTAGCACCGAAAAGTGTTCGAATAACAAATTGCTTTCCCACGATTTTGTATGCCATGGCAAGGAGGATAAGGTTTACGGCATACATAGTCACCGCTACAGGTATTCCGAAGCCGAAAAATCGCTGAGAAAGATAATAGATGTCCTGTCCCAAACCCGCCATACCTCCGATTACTACTTGCTCGGGGTTCAAAAAAGCGGAAAAACCGAGGCCGTAGAGAAAAATACCAAAGACTATGAAGAAATAGTCTTTTGCATTCATCCATAAGTTGTTTTTTGTACGTTGCATGGTAAATATATTTCAGCTTGCAAATATAAGCATTATTGCTGATTGTTTATTTTGTTTGTAATAATTTTTATGAGGCTTTTTTGAGAAAATTTCTTTTGAGGATAAAATATGTTGTTGCCACGATGATTGTGACAATGATGGTGTAAGACCAGCGAAATTCACGTTCTGTGAGGAAATATCCGCAGTTTATGGCGAGTTGCACGAGTGCGTAGCCTATGGAAACTTTAAGGTGCGGAATTTTCATTTTGTTCACGAGTATTTGGTATAGGTGTAAGCGGTGTGGGGTGAAGATGTCTGCTCCCATAAAAAGTCGCTGGATAATAGTGAGCGAGGTATCTACGGCATATACAATCAGAATCACGACCACGGAGGCTTCTGCCGTTACAATAATATATCTTGCCACAAAAACGGCTATGAAAAAACCCAGCACAATGGAGCCTACGTCGCCGGAGAAGCAAATGGCATTTTTTCTGACGTTGAAAAAACTGAACACTATTGCTGCTATTCCCAGGCAAAGTATCATTGGTTCGTAACCTGCTATTATCAAGCGGTATATGCAGGTGTGATACATAAATAGCAGTGTGCCGAGGGTGAGAATGGTGTAAAGTGCCATCATGCCGTTTATACCGTCCATAAAGTTGTAGCCGTTTATGAAACCCACGCTGAAAATTACCAATATAAGGAAATATTCCGGGTGTTCTGTTTCAAAAAAAGAGGAGAACATTACGGTTGCCACTATTGTGTGACAAATAAGTCGGAGTGAAGGGCTTATCTCGTGAATGTCGTCAATAAACGAGATTAAAAACAGCACACTTCCGCAAATGAGTAATTGCGGTGTATTTGAGGGCAAAATATTGCTGAAAAAGGCAAAACACAGTAGTGCTGCCACGTAAAAGATGAAACCGCCGCAAGTGATGGTGTACTTTTTATGTGATGAACGGTTTGTGATTTTTGCTCCTATGCGAATTTTCCTTGCGATAGGGAGATATATCAACTCCAAGACCAAGATTATCGCTGCAATAGCGATGTAATAAACCAAGTGTTTGTCCATAGTTTCAGATGAAGAGTTTTAATGTCTCTTTTAGCGACATAATAGTGGTTTTTGATTTATGCAATGCTGTAGGTGCATTGTCTTGTGTATGAATGTTTTGTTTTTTGCCGTCAAAAATCATGACCGTGCTCCAGCCCATAATGTTTGGGTGGTAAAAATCTTTTTCGGGGTTGTCGCCAATGTAGCAGAATCGGCGTGCGTCCTTAAAAGTGTTTTGCAGCAAACGGAATGGCACGGGGCTGTGTTTGTCGCAGCCTGTTTCTTCAGAGATTATGATGCAGTCTGCGAGGTTGTCAAGTTTCAGAGCGTTTATTTTCCCTCTTTGTCTTACGGAGAAACCGTCTGTAATTATGGCAATTCTAAAGCCTTTGTTTTTCAGACATGCAAGTGTTTCAGCGGCACCTTCGGTGTCTGCGAGGGTGACGTTTCCGGAGCGATAAATATCTTTCATTATTTCCGCATTAGTTCCCGGAACGGCAGCGGCAAGAAATTCAAACGCTTCGTAAGGTTTAGTGAAAGAGTAAAATTTGTTTTTTGTATCTTCAGGCACAATATCACCATAGTATCGAGTTATTTCTCGATATGCAGAAATGACGTAGTCACGTTCTTTGTAGAGTGTGTCGTCCAGGTCGAATGCTATTATGGTGCTATTTTTCAAAGACCTCGTTTATGCAGGTGATAACTTTGTTTATATCCTCGTTTGTGAGCGAAGAACCGCTTGGCAGACAAAGTCCTCTGTTAAAGAGGTCTTCCGCAACGTTTTCTCCATAATAAGGGCAGTCTTTATAAACGGGCTGCATGTGCATAGGTCGCCAGAGGAGACGAGATTCTATGTTTTTATCAGCAAGGTAAAGCCGTATTTCATCGGCAGTTACAGGAGAGTCGTTAGTGAGCGTGATTGTGGTGAGCCAATAGTTAGGATAAATGTTGCTTGAGGAAGCACTTTGCACTTTTACGTACTTATGATTGCAGAATGCTTTGGCATATATCTCATGAATATCTCGGCGACGATCCACATGCTCTTGGAGCACTTCCATTTGTCCGCAACCTATACCGGCGGAGATATTGCTCAGGCGATAGTTGTAGCCGATATGCTCGTGATAATAGTAAGGCTTGTTTTCACGGGCTTGTGTGGCATAGAAAAGCACGCGTTTAGCACTGTCTTCGTCGGGGCAGATGAGTGCACCTCCACCGGAAGTGGTGATGATTTTGTTTCCGTTGAAACTGAGTGCGGCATATTTGCCGAAAGAGCCGCATTTCTTGTTGAAATATGAAGAGCCGAGTGCTTCTGCAGCGTCTTCAAATACAGGAATGTCAAATTCAGATGCTACTTCAAGGATTTCAGACATTTTTGCCGGCATACCATAAAGATGTACAACAACAATGGCTTTGGGGTATTTGCCTGTGACATTTTTACGGTCAATAATGGCTTTTTTCAGCATTTTCGGACACATATTCCATGTTTCCGGCTCGGAATCTACAAAAACGGGTTTTGCTCCGAGGTAAGTTACAGGGTTTGCACTTGCGGCAAAAGTGAATGACTGGCATATTACTTCATCTCCGGTTTTCACACCCATCATAAGTAAACCCAAGTGAATGGCTGCTGTCCCGGCACTGAGTGCCACTACATTTGGCGTGCCGACATATTCTGCGAGTCTTTTTTCAAAATCGTCCACATTAGGACCCAGTGGCACTACCCAACTATCTTTGAAAGCCTGTTCAATATATTTTTGTTCCGTACCTCCCATATGTGCCAGGGAGAGTAATATCCTATTTCCCATATCAATTTTGATATTTTCATTATATTTGACAAAATTACAATTTTTTTAGCAATTATGTAGTCTTTCTATAAAAAAATAGTGATTATGGATTCTTTCTGTGATATATGCAGAGTCCAACAGCAAATGCAAAATTAGTAAAAGTTCTTGAAGAAACAATTTT
>SAMEA3663271__coassemble_607_pt1 | contig 10270 bp, 10 predicted proteins | sample SAMEA3663271__metabat2_low_PE_018 | metagenome-assembled genome bin SAMEA3663271 (sample SAMEA3663271) | pig gut metagenome | biome: pig gut; feature: pig-associated habitat; material: faeces | place: China | collected 2013
TCGCCAAATCATCGGTTGATGACTTGGCGAGTTCTTAATTTTAGCCTGCGGAGGGCGCAACCTGAAAAGTCAACACTTTTTCAGTGCCCTCGGCTGTTTTAGCTATTTTTTTATATTAGCAATTTTTGCAAATTTTCCAATGCTGCAATTTTTGCAGCATGGCACTGCAATTATTCCCCTTTCTCCTGAATCATTTCCAATGCTTGAGCAAGCTGGTCCGGACAAGAAGTTTGTTTTGCACCACACTTTATACCTTTCAAACGAGAAATAACCTCCTCCGGCTTCAAACCCTTCACGAGTTTTCCTATCCCCTGAAGATTACCATTACAACCACCGACGAAAGAAATATCTCCAAGTGTACCATCTTCTTTTACTTCAATATTTATAAGTCTTGAGCAAGTGCCCTGTGTTTGATACTTATAGTTTGCCATATCTTTTTCCTTTATTGTTTATTAAGATTTATATTCCACAAAGGTAGCAAAAATTCAGCCAAAAATCTCATTTTTACACAAAATCAAGCAAACTTTTGGAGAATCCAAGAAAAGTTTGTACCTTTGCAGTCGGGAAAGTCCTACACGACCAGCTCCCTCTGAACTCCGCCAGGTCTTGACAGAAGCAACGGTAAGAGGTTGTAGCGGTGCGATGTAGTTCGCTTTCCCTTTTTTTATGCACATTCGGCAATATTTTCTGCATTTTTTACTATTTTTGCAGAGTACAAAAGAAAGAAATGAGGTTACAACAATTAGATATATTAAAGGTTGTCTCAATAATTGCCATTGTGCTTTATCATTCAGGCATTTGTGGCTACGGATTTTTAGGTGTTGACGTATTTTTGGTACTTGCCGGATTTTTCACGGCAAAAAGCACACTTAAAAGCGAAATGACAGGCTGCAAGTCTATTTTTTCCTTTATTTCCGAACGAGTTTTCAGGCTTTTACCGCTCATTATCATAGCCGGGGCTGTTTGTCTTTTATGGGGTTACTATTATATGTTGCCGGACGATTATGAAAACACGGCACAATCCGTAGTAGCATCAAATCTCTTTTCTAACAATTATTTACAGGCACACACCACAAAGTTTTATTGGAATATCAGCAATCTGTTTCGCCCGTTGATGCACACATGGTTTGTTGGACTGATTATGCAGTATTATATACTTGTATCAATGATATTGCTCCTTGTAAACAAGGCCACAATAGATTTACAATGGAGAAAGCCACTCCTTATACTATTTATTTGCGTTCTCACTCTTGTCTCACTCACATTATACTGTTATGAAACAGACGAATCCATAAAATTTTACTATTTGCAATATCGTTTTTATGAATTTGGCTGCGGAATGATGCTATTCTATCTCTCCAAAAATAAAACTGCTGAAGGCAAATCACAATTATTTCCAAAAACAGTGTATTTCCTTGCATACACATCTATCGCAGCACTCCTATTTGTTGATTTTGAATTTGTTACACCTAATATTCGCAGGCTGATAACCATTTTAGTCACAACACTGCTGATTTGGTCTATACTGAGAAAAGGAGAAAACTCAAACACTTCTAAATTCCATACTATTCTCGCAAAAATCGGAAAAGCGAGTTACAGTATTTTCATTTGGCATCAAATAGTATTTGCCTTGACACGTTACTCATTCACAATAGAAATTCAGGCTTGCACACCTTTTGCAATCTCGTTTACACTTATTTCACTGCTTTCATGGCTTTCTTATCACTTCGTGGAAAAAATGAAGCAAACACAAAAAACAATTATTGCCTTTTGCACACTATTTGCCATAACTACAACATTTTCGCTATACCTATATGCAAATGCCGGTGTGGTTCGTGACGTGCCGGAACTTGATATCACAAAAAGCACGGCTCACAGAGGACTATGGGCGGAATATTGTGATAAAGGCTACTGTTACGACCGGGATTTCTCAAGTAGCAGTATGCCAAAATGGCTTATCATCGGTGATAGTTTTGGACGTGATTTCGTGAATATCATTAGAGAAAGTAAAATTGCAGACAGTGTGGAAATTTCGTATTCAGACTTGATGACATTTGCAGATAAAGTAAATAGATTCCAAAAAGCAGACATTGTTTTTATATCAATCAATGGGTTTAATGAAGGTCATGTATCACTAATAAATAGTTATTGCACAGACAATTGCAGAGTTATAATAATTGGTGAGAAAAATTTCGGCTATACAAACGGACAAATTTACAGACTAAGCAACCGGAAGGACTATCACAACACGAGTACAAAAATAAATGAGTCGTATCACTCTAGAAACAAGCACTTTAGAACTCTATATGGAGAAAAATTTTTAGACCTTTTGAGTTTTGTAACCCTAACAAACGGCAATGTGCGAGTTTTCACGCCTGACGGACATTTTATAAGCCATGATTGTAGTCACCTTACTCGTGCCGGAGCCAAATTCTATGCAGAACGTATAGATTGGGACTATTTTTTGTTGAATAAATGATACTAAAATTGTAACTTTACACCTTGAAAAGCAATAAAACCGAAAATTCAAAACCTTATGAAAAGTATATTACACTTTTGGGCAATCGCAATACTGTTGATTGCAACATCTTGCACTAAAACCCTGGAAGGGGATATTTTAAGCACCGTACCCGCTGACTCAAAGATTATTTTTGTGGCAGACGTTGATGCTTTCGTGAAAAATGCCGGTTGCAAAGTGGTTGACGGAAAAGTAACTCTTTCATCGGAGTTGTCAAAACTTGTGGAACAAATTAACACAAAAGACAAAATCCGTGTAAAGCAACTTATTGCCGTGGCTAACCTTGTGAACCTCAATAGAATAGTGATATTCATGGATTCTAACGGCAAATCTGTCATTACTTTTGAACTTACACAGCCGGAACTATTCAATTCCGCCATGATTGCAAGTGCAAAAAGCACAAATACACAAGACGGCTACACAGTTTATACTCTGGATGGTGGCACAGTCCTTGTGACGTATGGCAATCAAGGCTGGATAGCGGATTCTGTGGAGACAGTGGACAAATGTTTAGTGGCAGCGGAACAAAATCCGGCATCAAACCTCGGTGCGGCATACGAATATCTTTGTTCCGATGTCACTGCAGCAGGAATAGTTTATGTGGCGGAAACAGATATTAAGGCTGTGCCTATATTCTCCTTTATGTCGCAAGAATCTTGCGGAACATACCTTTGTGCTATGGTAAACCTTGAGGATAACCTGATTGAGGCAGAAGTGACTGCGATTTCGGAAAACGGCAATTATCCGGATTTCACGCAACTCGTTGGACCGATTGATGAAAATATGCTCTGCTATATTCAAGACAATTCACAGTTTACACTCGCTACAGGCAAGCCATCGGATTTTGCCGAAGTGCTGAACTTTGCACTGAAAGAACTAAATAGTTACGATTCATTCTCACTCTCCACTCTTTCCCTTTTAGGCTCTTCACTGAACGGCGGATTAGTTCTTTCCGCAAGACCTGCCGCAGATGCAAGATTCTTGTTTACATCACCGGAAACCGCTTGGGACTACGTTGCCGTAGCAAATATTGATGCAGACAGCCGTTCACAGATAAATACACTTATCGGTATGGCTACTCTCAGCGGTTCTATGCAAGTGAAAACAGACGAGGATTGGGGACAAGACTACATTACCTACGGCTATCGCAGAATATATTTTGCAGATATCGACCCCTATTTTGCCGTTTCTTCCTCGCCGATTATGGACACAAACAGCAATATAGCAAGCATGGACCTCTCCGATTGCTTGGCATATATGAATATTGACATTCCTGCCAACAGCCCGATAAGAGAAGCAATCAACAGTCCTTTCGGCTTCACTGCAAACCTTTGGCTAACAGACTGTTCACTAAAGGCAGACCTAAAACTCAACGGCACTAACAGCAGTATCCTGAAGTCTCTCGTCGAATACGCCGCCAAACAATGATTAGCGAAATTGCCATAAAAAATGTTCTGCCGGAAGTTTTTTCAGGTGATGGTGAAGAAAAATACTCTTCACAGTCGCAAGTGTGGCTCCACGATGTGACATTCCGCAAAGGCGAAAAATACACCATCGCAGCACGCAGCGGTGCCGGAAAATCATCGCTATGCAGTTTTATCTATGGCAACAGAACGGACTACACCGGCGAAATCTTATTTGATGCTCATAGCACTAAAACGTTTGACATCAATTATTGGTGCAAACTCCGTCGCGAATCACTGGCTTATCTTCCACAAGAAATGATGCTCTTCCCGGAGCTCACACTTCTGGAAAACATACTCATAAAAAACAATATTACGCACTACAAGACAGAGCAACAAATAGCCCGGCTTGCAAAGTTCCTCGGACTTGAAACTCACTTGTATAAAAAAGCCGCACACCTCTCCGTGGGCCAGCAACAGAGAGCCGCGGCAATCCGTGCCGTTTGTCAACCATTTGACTTTATTATTCTTGACGAACCTGTAAGCCACCTTGACGAGGAAAACAACCGTAATCTTGCTGATATCATCACGGAAGAGGCTGCAAATCAAGGTGCAGGTATCATCACAACTTCCGTAGGCAACAGCCTTGCCATTTCAAACTCCAAAATACTCACGTTATGAAAAACCTTGTAAAAATATTGCTACATAAAAACGTGAGTGCATCGCATATAGCGGGTTATGCCTTGGCAAATCTTGTGGGACTGGCTATAGTGCTGACAGCAATAAAATTTTATTCCGATGCGAACAAAATCCTCACCGGAGCGGATAGTGTGGTACCAAGCGGTTATGTAGTTCTTTCAAAACACGTCAAAGCACTTGGAGGAGGCGATTTGGCTTTTAAGGAAGAGGAAATTGCAGACTTGCAGTCGCAACCATGGGTAAAAGACCTCGGCAAATTCAAGTCCTCACAGTTCAGCGTAAACGCAATGGTGAATGTCGGCGGACGAAGCATATCTACAGCACTCTTTTTTGAAGCCATTCCGGACAGATTTATTGACATCACGCCCTCTACATGGCATTACACACCGGGAAACAGCACAGTGCCCATAATTCTGCCTAAAGACTATCTTTCGCTTTACAACTTCGGTTTTGCATCATCACAAGGATTGCCGACTGTAAGCGAAGAAATAATAAAAATATTTTCTATTCGCTTGTCACTCAGCGGAAACAGCAAACAAGAATACTTTACCGGACGCATAGCAGGCTTTTCCTCACGACTGAACACTATAGCAGTGCCGGAAACATTCATGGAATACGCCAATTCCATTTTTGCCGAGAGAGAAACACCCGCCACAAGACTGATTGTGGAGGTTTCACGTCCCGGAGACCCGGAAGTGGAAAACTACATAACTGAAAAAGGTTACGACACTGACTCCGGTTCTGAAAATACAGACAAAGCACACTATTTCCTCTTGCTTTTGACATCAATTCTCATCACTATAGGCACTATAATTTCTTGCCTCGCTCTTTTTATCCTTTTACTCTCTCTACACCTCCTGCTTCAGAAAAACAAGGACAAAATTCACAACCTGATGATGCTCGGATTTAAGCCACGCGAAATTTGCAGGCATTACTACAATATTGTAATCACTGTAAATATTGCCGTTTACGCTATTTCTGTCATAATAATGCTCATAGCATCTCAACTTTGGACTTTCACTCTTTCACAAACAGGAATGGAGCCGGCATCACCTATCCCGGCTTGCACAATTGGTTTTTTAATAATTTTTGTGATTACATTGATAAATTTGTTCACAATAAACAGAAATGTTAAACGTTCATTCTATAAATAATATTTTTCATGAACAGCATAATAAGATACATATTTTTTACAACAATAATTATCTCCGCAACACTCGTTTCAGCTAAATCTCCGGAAAAAAAAATCACTATTGAACGTCCGGATATGGAACAAATTCGCCGTGAAGTGACGAACCCCGATTCAAAGTATTACTACCCTAAACTTATGCACCAATATGAGCTGAACGAGACGATAATGACACTGCAAGACTACCGTCACCTTTACCTCGGTATGCTTTTTCAGGAAGATTTCAATCCCTACCGCAAAAGCGAGAGAAGCGAAAAAATTGAGAAACTTTACTACAAGCAGAATCACACTCGTGTGGAGCTTGATTCCATAATTTCATACGCTGAACATGCACTGAAAAATGACCCTTTTGACTTCCAACAAATAAATTTCTTGATTTTTGCACTGCAAAAACGCCAAAAGCATAATCGTGCCGCTATATGGCAGTATCGCCTTAATCACCTCTTGGAAGCAATAATTTCCACAGGCACAGGGTTAGACACAGACAATGCCTGGTTTGTGATAAATCCCAAGCACGAGTACAATATTCTCAATTTTCAAAATGTAGTAGCAGACAGTCAGCAGTACGTTGAGCCGTATTTCGACTATATCGCAGTGAAGCAAGCAAACGAAAAGTCACCGCAAGGCTATTACTTCAATATCCGCTATATTCTGGAGGAATACTACCGAAAATTCTCTGAATAACACAAATAAAGCCTGCCTCATAAGTCTAATACGAGGCAGGCTTTTTTATTATTTATACGAACTTAAAAAGCCGACGCTTTCAGTTGCAATCCAATTTTTTCAGACAGTCCGAAAAGGAGATTCATATTATGGACAGCCGTGCCGGAAGCACCTTTCACAAGATTGTCTATAACCGAAGTTATAAGCAGTTTGCCATCTATTTTTTCCAAATGAATGAGACATTTGTTTGTATTCACCACATCTTTCAAATCCACCGGAGTAGAGGAAACAAACGTGAAACTATGGTCTGAATAATATTCCTCATACAAGTGAGTAACCTCCTCTATACTAAGGTCACAATCCAAATAAATGGAAGCGAGAATACCACGAGAGAAACACCCACGCATAGGCACAAAAAGAATTTCCGAATTAAAACCGTCTTGCAGTTCCTTAACAGTTTGGCGAATCTCGTCAAGGTGCTGGTGACGGAAGGGCTTGTAAATGGAAACGTTATCATTACGCCATGAGTAATGCGTTGTAACAGACGGTTTTACGCCTGCTCCGGTACTACCCGTAATGGCTGTAACGTGGATATCTGAATGTATGAGCAGATTTTTTGCAAGTGGGAGCAAGGCAAGTTGGATAGCAGTGGCGAAGCAACCGGGATTTGCAACGTGAATTGCACCTCTTACCATTTTCTTGCGGTTCAGTTCCGGCAGACCATACACAAAATCGTGTTTGCCGTCGTAGAGTCTGAAATCATTTGAAAGGTCTATGATTTTCAAATCCTTTGGCATTTCCCCTGCGTGTTCTTGCATAAAATTGCGAGATTCCCCATGAGGGGTGCAGAAAAACAACATATTTATACGGTTAAAATCATATTTATCCGTAAAAACAAGTTCCGTTTCGCCAAAAAGTCCTTTGTGAATCTCCGCCACTTTTTTGCCCGCATTGCTGGAAGAATGAACCCAACAGAGTTCCACGTCCGGGTGGTCAATAAGCAATCTGATAAGTTCACCTGCCGTATAGCCGGCACCGCCTATAATTCCTACTTGTATCATAATGGTTAAAAGTCTGATTTATCGTTACGTTTCAGCACACTGTGATATATCTTCATTTGGTTTCCGAGGATAGTAGTAAAGCCCTTAATATCGTCAGCTGTCCATGCACGACTGAGTTCACCATATTCGCCGAAGTCTGTTTTCATAAGGTCAAAATCACTTTCCACACCTACTAAAACGTATCTGTATGGCATAAGGTTAACAATAACACGACCTGTAACATTACGCTGTGATTTTTCCAAGTACGCCTCAATTTCACGCATCACCGGTTCCAAGTATTGTGCTTCGTGGAGGAACATTCCGTACCAGTTCCCGAGTTGGTCTTTCCAATATTGCTGCCACTTTGTGAGAGTATGCTTTTCCAGCATTTTGTGAGCGGCAATAATCAGCAACGGTGCACCGGCTTCAAAACCCACACGACCCTTAATACCGATAATAGTGTCGCCAATATGCATATCGCGACCTATGGCGTATGGAGCCACAAGTGATTCAAGAGCCTGGATAGCAGCCACTTTATCTTCGTATTTAGTGCCGTTTATGGCAGAAATTTCACCTTGTTCAAAGTCTATCGTGATTTGGGAGTCTTTTTTGGCTGTCATCTGAGTTGGATATGCCTCTTCCGGCAGAGTAAGATTGCTCTTGAGAGTTTCCTTTCCGCCTACGCTTGTTCCCCAAAGTCCTTTATTTATAGAATACTCCAGTTTTGTAAAATCAGCCTCATAGCCATGCTGTTTGAGGTACTCAATTTCATATTCGCGAGTAAGGTTCATATCACGAGTAGGTGTTATGATTTCAATTTCCGGAGCAAGGATTTGGAAAGTGAGGTCAAAACGAATCTGGTCGTTACCGGCACTTGTGCTGCCGTGAGCCACACAGTGAGCACCTATTCTCTTGGCATACTCAATAATTGCGATAGCCTGGAAAATACGTTCGGAACTTACGGAAATAGGATATGTTCCGTTGCGGAGAACGTTTCCGAAAATCATATATTTTATGCTGCGATTATAGTATTCCTGAGTTATATCCAGGGTAGCGTGCTGAACGGCACCGAGAGCCAGAGCACGCTTTTCTATGTTTGCGAGTTCTTCCTTGGAAAAACCGCCTGTGTTAGCGATAGCTGTATAAACATCATATCCGCAGTCTTCGCTGAGGTATTTTACAGCAAAAGAAGTGTCAAGACCGCCGCTGAATGCCAATACTACTTTTTTCTTTTCCATATATGGTGATGTATTTTTGTTTTAATGAATTTTAATTGATAATGGTGTTGTGATACGGCTCTTTCGGGTCGTATAAAAGTCCTGTGCATAGGCATTTATGTCCTCCGTTACGCTGGAGAATGTCAAAATTCACACAACTTTCGCAACCACGCCAAAATGCTTCGTCTGTTGTCAGTTCATCAAAAGTTACAGGTCTGTAACCAAGCTCAAAATTTATCTTCATCACTGCAGCACCTGTAGTGAGTGAGAAAATTTTTGCATTGGGAAACATTTCTCGTGAAAGTTTGAAAATTCGTTCCTTTATTCGTCGTGACAAGCCACGTCCGCGATACTTGTTTGCAACTATAAGTCCGGAATTTGCAACAAACTGTTTGTTGCTCCAGCACTCAATATAACTAAATCCGGCAAATTCATCGCCGCAAAGTGCAACAACTGCTTTATGCTCGAGCATTTTCTGCCGAACATATTCCGGTGAACGTTTGGCAATACCGGTACCGCGAACCTTTGCTGCGGCAGTGATGGTTTCCAGTATTTCGTCAATATATTTGACGTGTTCCTCTCCAGCTACGAAAATTTCTATTTCTGAACAGTCTGACATTTTTGTTAATAACTAAAAATCTTTTTTATCTTTATGTGAAATTGTAAATATAATTGTCCTTTATGCAAACATCCATTCGTCACCAAGTCCCTCTATTACTTGGGGAGGCAGAATAGATGTGAGCAGTTCCACAATCTGCTCATGTTTGAGTTTTGCGTCAACTACCATCAATACCGTATCCGCACCGGGAACAGTGCCAAGGATATGAGGAGAGCGGAGAGTGTCGATATCATATGCAAAGCCACTCGCATAGCCATTTCGAGTTTTTATTACCACAATATTGTTTGAAATAGCACAAGAAAGCACTGCATTTGAGAATTTTTCTCTCTGGCTTGCCATAAGTACGGGCACATCGGATAGTTCATTCACTTCGTTCAATTGTTCCGGTTCGAGAATTAAGTATCTGTATAGTCCGTTACCGTCCGTAGTTTTACTTGCACGGAGTTTTTTCAAGTCGCGAGAGAGTGTTGCTTGAGTAACTTCTATTCCTCTTTCCTTAAGACGATGGAGAATATCCTCTTGACTTCTGATAACATGTTTATCAAGTATCTCTGTGATGACTGCTATTCGTGATTTTCTGTTTTTCATAAGAAAAAAATTTATTGAATTAGTATGATTATTTATCGGTTATTTCTATGTGTGGTATTTTATTTTGCAAAATTACTATTAAATTTGTATTTTTCTATATTTATACTGAAATATTTTTCCTTTTTGCATTATTTTTACCAATATTTATTACCTATTTGGCAAATTATATGCATTTCTGATTCACTTTTCGCTATTTTTTTGAAAAAAGGCTTAACTGATTCTGCTAAGGTCTATTTTTCTGTCAAAAAGGAGTGTAAGCGTTTCTGCCAGGATTTTATGATTCGGTTGCGACAAATCATTGTCTTTGTCCAGGATAGCCTCTGCGGTATTGTGT
>SAMEA3663271__coassemble_610_pt1 | contig 10262 bp, 8 predicted proteins | sample SAMEA3663271__metabat2_low_PE_018 | metagenome-assembled genome bin SAMEA3663271 (sample SAMEA3663271) | pig gut metagenome | biome: pig gut; feature: pig-associated habitat; material: faeces | place: China | collected 2013
GAAATATTGGTGATGAATACCGAGATACCCGCCACAACATAGGCTTTAAAGTATTGGATGCCTTTGCCCGGGCGTCCAATACTGTTTTTAGCACTGAACGTTACGGAGATGTGGCAAGAATGAGACTTAAAAACAAGCAACTTATTTTGCTTAAGCCTTCTACGTATATGAATCTCAGTGGTTGTGCTGTTAAATATTGGAAAGATAAAGAGGGTATAGAATTGGATAATATCCTCGTGATAGTAGATGACCTTGCATTGCCTTTTGGAGCAATTCGCATTAAAGGACGTGGCAGTGACGCAGGGCACAATGGGCTTAAACACATAGCACAAATGCTACAAACAGATGCGTATCCGCGTTTGCGTTTTGGTATTGGCAACGATTTTCAAAAAGGTCGCCAGGTGGATTATGTGCTTGGCTCGTTTACGTTGGACCAGCGTCAAAGTCTCCCTACACGCATAGACGTTGCTGTAGATGCTATAAAGGAATTTTGTCTTGCAGGCATAAACAATGCTATGAACACATATAACAACAAGTAATGGCGAAATCTGAGGTTAGAATTGATAAATGGCTTTGGGCAGTACGTATTTTTAAGACACGAACCATTGCCACGGAGGCATGCAAAAAGGGCAGGGTGACACTTGAAAATGGCACTATAGTGAAGCCGTCAAGAATGATAAAGCCGGGTGATGTGATAAATGTACGCAAGTCGCCCGTTACGTATTCTTTCCGTGTGCTTGCACTTATAGAGAATAGGCTTGGAGCAAAACTTGTTCCGGAATATATGGAAAACATCACACCTCAGTCACAACTTGATTTGCTTGAAATAGTAAAAATCAGTGGTTTCGTTGACAGACGTAAAGGTCTTGGACGTCCCACAAAGCGGGAAGGACGTGAACTTGCCAAATTCGCAGAACAATTTGGTGATGATGGTTGGGATTTTGATTTTGATGATGATGACTTTGACGATGTGGATTAAGGTCTGATTGCGAAGTATAATTTAGAAATTTTCAGCGGATTATTTTAGAAAAATATCTTCCGGATAGACTATATCGTGGAGAAATAGTGCATTCCCCGGCATAGAAGTGCCTGCTTCACAGCGGTCTTTTTTATGGATTATATTCTCAAATTCTGCTATGGAAATTTTGTGACGGCCAACATCTACCAATGTGCCTACAACAGCACGAACCATGTTTCGCAGAAAACGATTTGCTGTGATGATAAATACATAATCACCTGATTTATCGCATTCTACCCATTCTGCACGTGTCACTTTGCAGATGTTTGTTAATGCATCTGTATGCAGTTTTGCAAATGATGTAAAATCTTCGGTTTTAAGGAGTATGGCAGCAGCTTTATTCATCAAATCGTAGTCTAAGTCTTTAGGTGCTTGCCAACTGAAAGAGTATTGGAATGGTGACTTTACGGAGTGAGTATAATAGTGATATGTACGCCACAAAGCATCAAAGCGAGCGTGAGCATCGTCTTTTACGGGAATGATTTCATATATCGCAATGTCTCGCCCGAGTATTCCGTTTAGTCCGATGATTAGCTTCTGTTTTTGTTCCGATGAGAGTTCCGCATAGTCAAAGTGAGCGAACATTGTGGAGGCATTGACACCTGTATCTGTACGTCCGGCACCCACAATTTCAATTCTTTCACGCAATATTTTAGATAAAGCATCTTCTATACATTCTTGCACGGAGATATCATTCGGCTGGCGTTGCCAGCCGCGATATTTGGCTCCGTTATATGCAAGACGTATGAAATAACGCATTAAACAAAAGGGTTGTTATTCTCTTTCGAGGTATGTGTAACCGTAAAGTCCGGAACGATATGTGGAAAGAAATTCACGTCCTTCTTCCGGCGTGATAATACCGGCCTTCATAGATGAAGTAACCCATGTTTCCACATTGCGAACAAGTTTTTTAGGGTTAAATTGAACATAGTCTAAAACGTCAGAAACCGTTTCTCCCTCAAAGATTTGGTCTATCTCGTAGTGGTCGTCATAGACGCTAATGTGTACTGCGTTTGTGTCACCGAATAGATTGTGCATATCACCGAGTATTTCCTGGTAAGCACCCACAAGGAATACTCCTATATAATAGGGTTCACCCTGTTTGAGTGTATGGACAGGGATAGAGCTTGCGGGACCGTGGTCTGAAATAAAGTTTGCTATCTTGCCGTCGGAGTCACAAGTAATATCTTGCAGTGTGGCCTCCTTTGTCGGTTTCTCGTCAAGACGTGATATAGGAATAATAGGGAAAATCTGGTCAATAGCCCAAGAATCAGGTAATGACTGGAACAGTGAGAAATTACAGAAATATTTGTCCGGAATCATCTTGCTGATTTTCCGCATTTCCTCAGGCGGGTGTTTCATGGAAGAAGCAATTTCACCTACTTCTCTGGCTATGGACCAGAAGAGTTTTTCCATGAGTGCACGTGAACGGATATCAAGCAGTCCGAGACTGAAAAGGTCTAAAGCTTCTTCACGAATTTGGAGAGCATCGTGCCAGCTTTCAAACATATTTTGCTGGTTAAGATTATCCCAAATTGTATATAGCTCGCGGATAAGTTCGTGGTCTGATTCAGATACTTCTTCATTGTCTTTCCATATAGGAAGTGTAGTTGTTTCAAGCACTTCAAAGACAAGGATAGAATGGTGTGCAGTAAGAGAGCGACCACTTTCGTTAATGATGTTTGGCTGTTTCAAACCATTTTTTTCGCAAGCATCAACGAGGGTATAAACGGCATCGTTTGCATATTCTTGAATGGAATAGTTCATAGAACTTTCGTTGGCGGAATTGCGAGTTCCGTCATAGTCAACACCGAGTCCACCGCCAATATCCACAAAATCAATATCAAATCCGAGTTTTGACAGCTGAACATAAAACTGCATAGCCTCGCGGAGAGCATTTTTGATGCGGCGAATTTTTGTGATTTGGCTTCCTATGTGGAAATGGATAAGTTTCAAGCAGTCCTTTAGTTCACGGCGTTCCATGAAATCCAATGCTTCAAGAAGTTCACTTGAGTTAAGACCAAATTTGCTTTGGTCACCTCCGCTCATTTCCCATTTGCCGGAGCCGGAGCTTGAAATCTTAATGCGGATACCGATATTTGGCTTAATCTTGAGTCTTTTAGAAATATCAGCAATAAGACGGAGTTCATTCAGTTTTTCAACAACGAGATAAATGTTCCTACCCATTTTTTGAGCCAGAAGAGCGAGCTCAATATAATTCTCGTCTTTATATCCATTACAGATAATAAGAGCATTCTCGGCAATATTTGTTGCCAGAACGGCATGAAGTTCCGGTTTTGAGCCGGCTTCAAGTCCAATGTTGAATTTGTTTCCGTGAGATACAATTTCTTCCACCACCGGTCTCATCTGGTTTACCTTAATAGGGTAAATGATATAGTTTTTTCCGGTGTAGTTATATTGTGCGGAAGCATTTTTGAAGCAATTTGAAATTTTTTCCACACGGTTATCCAAAATATCCGGGAATCGGAGCAGAACGGGAGAACTGATGTCTCTCACTTGGAGCTCATCCATAACGTCTTTAAGGTCAACTGGTATAGATGTTTCCCTTGGAGTAACTACTACGTGACCTTTCTCGTTTATTGAGAAGTATTTGAGTCCCCAGCCGTTTATGTTGTATAATTCGGCACTGTCTTCAACACGCCATTTTCTCATTTCTGTAAGGTATTTATTTTTGTTTAGTTAGTTGTTGGTTAAAGGAGAATAGTCTTTTGAGTAGCGGAGATGCTGTGAAACGTAGTCTTCGCCATAGTTAACGCTAACGTTTGTTACATTACCGTTTTCATCTTTCACGAGAGAGTAAACAGGATTAACGAAGCCTCTATATGGAGGAATATCAAGATTTGAGTATCTTTCCAAGATTTCTTGATGCAATGTAGGATTAACTCGCACGGCATATTGCTCTACAAGCTGACGTCCTGCTTCGTAATCGCCGGTACTTTTTATTCTCTGGATTTCACGGAGAAGTTCTCCAAAAAGAGTACGCAGTTTGTCGTAATCATTTATTTTTATGAATGTTTTGTTGTCAATTTTTACGAGTTCAATCACATTATCAGCTTTTCCGTTTTCGTAGCACCATTCGGCAATCAGTTTGCGGTTTCTCATGTGTGCTTCTTCTATATCTTTGCCCGGCTCAATGCGTACGAGTTGTGTCATATAGCCGTTGAGAATATATTTGTAGTATTCAGCTTTGTAAGCTTCCGGATTGTCAAGCAGTCCGAGTTCCACAAGTTTAGGGTCTGCGAGATAATATAGAGCAAAAAGGTCTGCACGAGTTTCCTCTAATGTAGAACCATGGGCTTTCATTGCATTAGGGTCAACACCGGGAAGAAGTCTGCCGGAGCCGTGTCCGAGACATTCGTGGAGGTCTGTGTGGAGATTGTCTGTGATAAAGAGATACTTGTCCATAAGTTCTCTGGTCTCATTGTCTATAACAAATTCTTCGCTGAAACCATTTCCGTGGCTTGCAGCATCGTATGCTTGAGTGATATTTTCAATAGTTACGGATTTAGAGCCATGAGCGGCACGAATCCAGTCTGCATTAGGGAGATTTATGCCGATAGGAGTTGAAGGATATGAATCACCGGCAAGAATTGCTGCAGTGATTACTTTTGCGGAAACTCCTTTTACAACCGGTTTTCTAAAGTTCGGGTCAATAGGAGCATGATTCTCAAACCATTGTGCTGAGTTTGAAAGAATTTCCGTGCGGAGAGATGCAGCATCATTCTTGAAGTTTACGATAGATTCCCATGCACCCCTCATGCCTAATGGGTCACCATAGTTTTCAATAAAACCATTTATGAAATCCACTTTGGAGAAAGTGTCACCGGCCCAGATGATTGAATAATTGTCAAACTCTTTCAAATCGCCAGTTTGATAGTATTTTACGAGTGATTCTATAGTTTTGCGTTGAGTATCATTGTCGGCATATTCTTTTGCCTTTTGGAGATTGTCGATAATTTTCTCTATTGCAGCAGAGTAAAGACCACCAATGCGATATACTTGTTCCTTAATTATGCCGTTTTCTTTTACTAATTTTGAGTTAAGTCCGTAAGAAACAGGTGTTTCATCTTTAGGGTCTTTCAGAGCTTCATAAAAAGCCTCTACTTCTGCTTGTGTTACACCTTCATAAAGATTACAAGCGGAGGTGGTGATTAAGTCCACTCCTTCTGCCTGGTTTACTCTTTTTTGCATAAAATTGGGGTCGAACATTAGGCGGAGAAGGGTGTCGTAGTTTTCCGGTTTGTAGTTCTCAGGCATTATGGATTCAAAGTATCCGCGAGAAAATTCAGGGACAAATTTGTCCATAGAATAGTGGTGGTGAACCCCATTGCCAAACCATACTTGCTTTACGTATTTCTCAAATGCCTTAAATTCCGGTGTGTTTTTGTCTCCTGTGTATGAAGAATATACGGTTTCAAGCAGTTTGCGAAGTTCAAGGTTGTACTTTCCATTTTGGTCCCACATAATGTCACGACCATAGAGTGCAGCTTCCGTGAGATAATATACGTAAAGTTTCTGATTTAGAGTAAGATTTTCAAAATCAGGAACTTGATAGCGGAGAATTTCAATGTCCGCAAATCTATCCACAACATAGTTGAAATCGTTATTATCTGTAGCTTTCATTGTAGTTGATATTGATGCAGCAATCAGTAGTGTGGCTGCGGTTTTGTATAAAAGTGACATAATATGAAAAGTTTAGTTTTTTATTCTACGTATAAAATAAGTCCTTTCAGGTATTCTCCTTCCGGGTGATATATGTTGATAGGGTGGTCTGCCGGCTGAGTGAGTTGGTGTAAGATTCTCACTTTTCTGCCTGTTTGTGCGGCTGCGGAAAAAACGGCAAGACGGAATTGCTCCTTGTTTACGGCTTGTGAACAGGAAAAAGTGAAAAGTATGCCTCCGTGAGCAATTTTGCGGAATGCTTGTGCATTTATTCTCTGATAGCCGCGGAGTGCATTTTTGAGAGCACTACGGTGCTTGGCGAATGCAGGTGGGTCAAGAATAATAAGGTCGTAAGCATCTTGCTCCATATTGTCCAGAAATTTGAATGCGTCTTCAGCAAATGCTTTGTGTCTGTTATCACCGGGGAAATTCAGTTCCACATTTTGTTCCGTGAGTGACACAGCTTTGGCGGAAGAATCCACGGAGTGAACAAGTTTTGCTCCTCCACGCATAGCATAAAAAGAGAAACCTCCTGTGTAGCAAAACATATTCAGCACACGTCTGCCGTTTGAGTAATGCTCAAGGAGAGAACGATTGTAGCGTTGGTCAACAAAAAAGCCTGTTTTCTGTCCTTTTAGCCAATCAACATGGAATTTAAGTCCGTTTTCCTGTGCTATGTTTGTTTCGAATTTGCCAATAATATAGTCGTTCACAGGGTCAAGCTGAGCTTTGAAAGGAAGTGTGGTTTCAGATTTATAATAAACGTTCTTGATGTTGAGACCATTAAGTTTAGTGAGTGCTTCAGCTATCATTTTTCGGTGATAGTGCATACCGGGAGAGTGTGCTTGCAGCACGGCTGTGTTTCCATAAACGTCTATCACCAGACCCGGCAAAAAGTCTCCTTCGCCATGCACAAGTCTGAAAGCATCATTGTCTTTGCGAATGAGTTTCAGTGCAATACGAAGATTCAGTGCCTCCTGCAGGCGTTCTTCATAAAAAGACTTATCTATGACTCTATCGCTGAAATCAAGTATTCTCACGGCTATGCTGCCAATTTGATAGTGTCCGGTGCCTATAAGTTTATCGTCTGAAGCAAAAACGTTCACCACGTCGCCTTCTTCTATGTTGCTATCCATGTGGTGAATAGCTCCGGAGAATACCCATGGGTGAAACCGTTCAAGAGACTCTTCTTTGCCTCGTTTCAGATATATATTTTTAAGAGTTTGTTCCATTCAGTATTATTACTTATTTAATAAAAAATCTGTAAATATCGTTTGCGTTTGCATAAATGAGTAGGGCGAATAGAATTGCCATACCTACCATTTGTGCATACTCAAGCACCTTTTCGCTTGCTGCTTTGCCTGTTATCATTTCCCATAAAACAAACATTATGTGTCCGCCGTCAAGTGCCGGGATAGGCAATACGTTCATGAATGCGAGAATAACGGAAAGGAATGCTGTTATTTCCCAGAAAAGAAGCCAACTCCAAGATTCCGGGAAAAGGCTGCCGATAGCACCAAAGCCTCCAACGCTTTGTGCACCTTCTTTTGTGAAAATGTATTTGAGTGAGGAAACGTATGTCACGAGTTTGTTTACTCCGTCTGAAATTCCTTTTGGAAATGATTCAAAAAATCCGTATTCTCTGATGTTTACATTGTAAATATCAACAGGCATCATAAATGTGAAACCGAGTTTGCCACCTTCTGTCGGTGTAGCATTGAGAGTGATGTCTTCTCCGTTTCTTGTCACGGTGAGTGTGCAATTTTTGCCTGCTTGTGCTTGTAATGCGGGCATAAACTCCGTGTAGGAAGGAGTAGGTGTATCGTTTATTGCTGTTATGCGGTCGCCGCTTTGCAAGCCTGCTTTTTCAGCCGGGTCACCGGGCATGATATCTTTTGCAATTACAGGCAGGCGATACGACATAAATACTTTTTTGTCTGCAATACGGAGCAAGAAATTTTCCGGGATAGTAATAGTAACAGTGTCTGTCCCTCCACGCAAAACTTTCACTTCCTTAGCCTCAATGATATTCAAAATACTGTTATCATCACCGGCAGAGAGTTTTTTGCCGTCGGCAGAGAGAGGAATATCCCCATTTTGGAATCCGATTTCGTGTGCTTCCTCAATATAGTCCATTCCGGCGTATGCATCTGTGTATTCAATGTATTTTTCGCCCCAACAGAAAGCAATGCCTGCATAGATGAGTATCGCAAGAATAAAGTTGAACAGGACACCGCCAACCATTACGAAAAATCTTTTCCATGCAGGTTTGGAGCGGAAATCCGTCGGGTGTGCTTCATCTTTCATTTGTTCCGTATTCATGCTTTCGTCAATCATACCGCCTATGCTTACGTAGCCGCCGAGAGGAAGCCAACCGATGCCGTAGATAGTATCTTTCCATGATGCTTTTCCGCTTTTTAGCGTATCTGCTTTAATGGCTTTTATACGTTCTGCTTCTTCTTCCTCACTGAGGTTACGGCAGAAAAAGCTCCATTTGCCTGTGCGAGGGTCAAAGCGGGCTATTGAGAACCAAGGGTTGAAAAAGAGATAAAATTTTTCAGCTCGGATACCAAAAATTCTTGCAAAAAGGTAGTGTCCGAATTCGTGTATTACAACGAGGAGAGAAAGTGCTGCTATAAGTTGTACTGCTTTTATGAGGAATGTTTCCATTATTTGTTATTACGTTTTCTGCTGGTGAAAAATTAAATATTGTTTATAATATCTTCTGCAATACTTCTTGCTTCGCTGTTTGATGCCACATAATCTTCATACGTAGGACTATCAATTCTTGTTGCTTTGTCAAGAGTATGCATAATAGTGGTGTATATATCCGTGAATTTGATTTTCTCTTCCAAGAAAGCTTTCACTGCAATTTCGTTAGCGGCATTTATTACGCATGCAGTGTTGCCGCCTTGTTCCAGAGCATATTTGCCGAGTGTGATGCAAGGAAATCTGTCTTCATCGGGTTGCTCGAAAGTAAGAGTAGGGTATTGGCAGAAATTTAGTGGAGAATCATTGGTGGTAAGCCTTACGGTTTCTCCCAGAGCGTAGCGGATAGGAAGACGCATGTCTGGAACACCGAGCTGTGCTTTGACTGCACCATCGTTAAATTCCACCATTGAATGAACTATGGACTGCGGGTGAACAATTGCTGTGATTTGTTCCGGTTTTACGTCAAACAACCAACGAGCTTCAATTATTTCAAAAGCCTTATTCAGCATTGTAGCAGAGTCTATGGTGATTTTTTTACCCATACTCCAGTTTGGGTGGTGGAGTGCGTCACGGAGTGTTGCTTTAGCTATTTGCTCCTTTGTGAAAGTGCGGAATGGACCACCGGAGGCTGTGATGATAATCTTTTTGATAGTGTTTCTGTCTTCGCCAACAAGACACTGATAAATTGCGGAGTGCTCGGAGTCAATAGGCAAAAGCTCGGATTTGCTTTCAGCAAGTGCTTTTGTGACGATATCTCCTGCCACAACAAGTGTTTCCTTGTTTGCAAGTGCTATTTTTTTGCCTGCTTTTATAGCACGGAGTGTTGGTGCCAATCCGCTATATCCCACAGTTGCTGTAACAACAGTGTCAAATAAATCGCTTTCCATGACATCGTTTATGGCTTCCTGACCGGTAGCGGTCTTAATGTCGTAAGGTGCGAGAGCATCACGAAGTGCGGTATATTTGCTTTCGTCTGCAATAATTGCGTACTGCGGACGGTACTTGATTGCTTGACTGATAAGGTCCTCAACACGGCTTCCTGCAACTAATACCATTGCACGAAACTTGTCCGGATATTGACTGACAACATCAAGCGTTTGACATCCTATTGAGCCTGTGCTGCCAAGGATTGCTATATTTTTTTGTTTCACTTTTCTTATAAAAATTATTTTAAATCAAGGTTCACTCCTTGCAATTTGCAAAGTTACGAAATTTTTGCGAGAAATTGTGCCTTTTGGCATGGTTATATAGGTGGTTTTGTAGCAAATCAAGGCAAACCAAGGTTTTGCCGGCATACAATGCCTTATGCCATTCTTCAACTGCCAGAATAACGACGACCTTATCCTCGCTATTCAAGCAGCCGGCGTGAGCCGCGGAAGAAATGGATTTTGCAATGATAAAGTTGAAAGAAACTTGCGGAATCGGAAGTCATCGGCATGTCGCTTTCGCAGCTTGCGGAGAAAAAAAACTCCTCGAACACCGCTCCGACGGCACAAATGCCTCAGACACTCTCTACATCGGCTGTGAAACTGTTTGTGCCAACGAGAGCAGAGCGGAACTTGTTCCGCCTATGCCGAGTGCAGCCAAACTTGGTGCACTTATGCACAAATTTCCGTACCGAGACGCTTTCAGCGTAAATATTTCTGGCGTTTTGTGAAAAAATCCGTATAATCCGCCATAATTTAAGATTAAATAAGATTGGTGTGCTTGATTTTTGCTCATCTTTTATATTATATTTGCAGTTGGAATTGCAGAAAATATGCTTAAAAACATTCGATGCTCTTATACATTATGTAAGAAAAAAATAGTAAATTTGCAGTTAAAAGCATTAAACTCTGAGAATGACCAA
>SAMEA3663271__coassemble_617_pt1 | contig 10183 bp, 10 predicted proteins | sample SAMEA3663271__metabat2_low_PE_018 | metagenome-assembled genome bin SAMEA3663271 (sample SAMEA3663271) | pig gut metagenome | biome: pig gut; feature: pig-associated habitat; material: faeces | place: China | collected 2013
AGCCAGTTGATGATTACTTGGTCAAAGTCATCACCACCAAGGTGAGTATCACCATTAGTAGAGAGTACTTCAAACACACCACCACCAAGTTCAAGGATAGAAATATCAAAAGTACCACCACCAAGGTCAAATACAGCAATTTTCATATCCTTATCCTTGCGGTCAATACCATAAGCAAGTGCTGCTGCAGTAGGTTCGTTAACAATACGCAGAACATTAAGACCTGCTATCTGTCCTGCTTCTTTTGTAGCTTGACGTTGTGAATCATTAAAGTAAGCAGGAACAGTTATAACTGCATCTGTCACTTCTTGTCCGAGGTATTCTTCTGCAGTTTTCTTCATTTTTTGGAGAATCATAGCAGAGATTTCCTGCGGAGTGTAATCACGTCCGTCAATGTCGATACGTGGAAGATTATTTGCAGATTTGTTTACTGTGTAAGGAACACGAGTGATTTCGTTTGTCACTTGGTCATAAGTTTCACCCATAAAACGCTTGATTGAGTAGATTGTGCGTTTAGGGTTTGTGATAGCCTGACGTTTTGCCGGGTCACCAACTTTACGTTCACCACCTTCTACAAATGCTACGACAGAAGGCGTAGTGCGTTTACCTTCGCTGTTAGGTATTACAACAGCATCGTTACCTTCAACAACTGCTACACATGAGTTTGTTGTACCTAAGTCAATTCCAATTGTTTTTCCCATAGTTGTATGTTTTTTTTGTTTTTGTTTTCAGTTAATAAAAATTTTTAGGCGTGGTTTTTATTGAACCACGCCCATATATATGCAAAACTTGTGCCAAAAATAAAAGTAAAGGATTTAGAGAGATAAAAAAGTTATTATTTGGTGTATAATTGCATTGTAATGCAGTGTAATGAACCGTGTTGGCAAATTAGTGCATTGCAATCAATAGGAACAATTTCTTTTGCTGGAAACACTTTTTGTAATTGTTTTAGTGCTAAAGCATCTTTTTGTTGTCCATAAACCGGAACAAAAACAGCTTTTTCCGTGACAAGATAGTTTGCATAAGTAGCCGGAAGCCTTTCTCCGTCTTCATAAATAGGGTCGGGTAAAGGTAGCGGTACAAGTGTTAAAGGCTCATTTAATGTATTGGTAAAAGTTTTCAATTCTTTTTCCATTTTTGATAATTCTTCAAAATGGATATCTTTTTCATTGGAGCATTTCACATACAATATGTTGTTGTTTGGGGCGAGTCTTGCTAATGTGTCAATATGGCTGTCTGTATCATCACCTTTAAGAAAACCGTGATTTAGCCATAACACCTTTTTTATATTTAGTGTAGATTTGAGGTAGGATTCAATCTCACTTTTGCTCTTATCACCATTTCTGTTTGGTGATAGAAGACATTCACTCGTTGTTAAAAGTAAGCCGGTGCCGTCTGTTTCTATGGAGCCTCCCTCAAGCACAAAACCAAGATGATTCTGATAAATGCCTGTGATATATTTATTTTCGAAAAGATTTTTTGTGATAAGATTATCTTTATCCGCCGCAAATTTTAGCCCCCAAGCATTAAATTTGAAATCAAGTAATACAGGATTGTTGTCACAATCCAAGAGTGTTATAGGCCCAAAGTCACGTGCCCAAGTATCATTTGTGGGTGTTTCGCATATTGTCACCTTCGACATCAAATCCTTAGGTAGGCATGATGTGACTGTTTCTTTTTGTGGAGCCACAATTATTACGGGCATAAAACGAGTTATTGCTTTGACTAAGTTAAGGTAACATTCAGTTACTTTTTCAAGCATATAATTCCAATCCGTGTCTGCGTGAGGCCATGACAATAATATGGCATCACTTTTTTCCCATTCAGCAGGAAATCTATAGGTTGAGTTATTGGTCATAATCTGTCAGGGAATCCCATTTTTCTTCACGGTTAGAAATATATTCTTCTGCATATTCACTAAAACCCTTTCTTTCAGAATAGCCCATTTCTTCACACCAATCCTTATATTCGTTTCGCAAATTATTATCATCAGCAAGCATCCTTTTGAATTCCGCTTCGGCAATGTCTATGGCTCCGGATTGATGAATGATATTCTCTATAAGTTGATTAAAGTCAGTCATTTCTCAATAGGATTGTTTTTTACATTGCAAATTTATAATTTTTATTTTAATAATCTAATATATATATGTTATAATAAGTTAATTCCCTTTCATTAACCCATATTTGATAGAATACTTAATAAAACTTATTTGACTTAATATTTATTAATAAATATGAGCAAAAATATTGCACATGCTAGTTGTTACCTTTGTGACATAAAAATAAAACACTAACAAAAACGTACAATTATGAATAGCTCAGTAATTTTCTCAGAACGTGTATTAAATACAATAAACTCTCTTCCGGAAGAGGAAAAATTGGCAGTTGTAAGTGCAGTGTCATGTGAATTCATATTAGGAGTGCCCATGGAAAAGGGTCTTACACCGGTTCAGCAGCTCCTGTTTGCCGTTATTAAGAACTATATTTTGCGAGATAATGGTAAAATGAATGATACAGTAAAAATGGCATCATAATAATCTAATACTATATCTGACTTTATGGGGGACGGAATAATATTTACCTGTCTCCCTAATTTTTTTAGGAGAAAAAGTATGTTGTATAACATAAAAAATCTCATAATATAACTGATTTTTGAGTAAAAATACGTAATTTTGCACTTTGAATTAAACGCAGTGTTTTTATGCAGCAGAATATTAGAAATATAGCAATTATTGCCCATGTTGACCACGGCAAGACAACTCTTGTGGATAAAATGCTTCTTGCGGGTCACTTATTTAGAGAAAACCAAAATGCCGGAGAGCTAATTCTTGATAACAATGACCTTGAGAGAGAAAGAGGTATAACCATATTGTCTAAAAACGTATCCATTAACTATAAAGGTTATAAAATTAACATTATAGACACTCCGGGACACGCTGATTTTGGAGGAGAAGTGGAGCGAGTTCTTAATATGGCAGATGGCTGTCTTTTGCTTGTTGATGCATTTGAAGGTCCTATGCCACAAACGCGTTTTGTGCTTCAAAAAGCAATTCAAATGGGACTGAAGCCTGTTGTGGTGATAAACAAAGTTGACAAACCGAATTGCCGCCCAAGTGAAGTTCAAGAAATGGTTTTTGACTTGATGTTCAGCCTTGATGCAACAGAAGAGCAACTTGATTTTCCTACGATATATGGGTCTGCAAAAAATGGTTGGATGAGTACGGATTGGGAAAAGCCCACGGATAATATCCTACCTGTCCTTGATGCTATTATTGAGCATATACCCGCACCACAGACATTAGAAGGAGATGCACAGATGCTTATAACATCTTTGGATTTTTCAAACTATGTTGGACGTATTGCTATAGGAAGAGTGCATCGCGGTACAATGCGAGAAAATATGGATGTGGCTCTTATCAAAAAAGATGGCAGTGTGGTTAAACAACGAATAAAAGAGCTTCATACTTTTGAAGGTATGGGCAGAAAGAAAGTGAACCATGTTGATAGTGGTGATATTTGTGCTCTTGTTGGTATAGAAGGTTTTGAGATTGGTGATACTATTGCAGATTTCAATAATCCTGAAGCTTTACCAAGAATCGCTATTGATGAACCGACAATGTCTATGACGTTTACAATCAATGACAGTCCATTTTTCGGTAAAGATGGAAAATATGTTACTTCTCGTCATATTGGTGACCGTCTTGTTAAAGAACTTGACCGTAATCTTGCCTTAAGAGTAACAAAAGCAGACCATGAGGATGTTTGGACGGTGTATGGTCGAGGTGTGCTTCATTTATCTGTTCTTATAGAAACTATGCGTCGTGAGGGATACGAACTTCAGGTCGGTCAGCCTCAGGTTATTGTGAAAACTATTGACGGAGTAAAGTGTGAACCTGTAGAACTTCTTACCATAAATGTCACTGAAGAATATTCAAGCAAAATGATTGATATGGTTACACGTCGCAAAGGAGACCTTGTTTCAATGACAACGCAGGGAGATAGGGTACACATGGAGTTTCAAATTCCTTCTCGTGGTATAATAGGGCTTAGAAATAATGTGCTCACTGCATCTGCAGGTGAAGCTATTATGGCACATAGATTCCTTGAATATCAGCCATGGAAAGGAGACATAGACCGTCGTACCAATGGCTCGCTTATTGCTATGGAAAGTGGAACTGCCTATGCTTATGCTATTGATAAGTTGCAGGACCGAGGCAAATTCTTTATTTTCCCACAAGAGGAGGTCTATGCAGGGCAAGTAGTTGGGGAAAATGCTAAAGACAATGACATTGTGGTAAATGTAACCAAGTCCAAGAAACTTACAAATATGCGTGCTTCCGGAGCAGATGACAAAGCAAGAATTATTCCTCCTGTTGTTTTCAGTCTTGAAGAAGCTCTTGAATACATTAAAGAAGATGAATATGTGGAAGTCACCCCAAATCACATTCGTCTTCGCAAGATTATTCTTGATGAAATTGAAAGGAAGAGAGCAAATAAATCGTGATTTCTTTTGAAAAATATTTTATGAAGACAATTCTATCATCGTTGTTGTTTTTGCTTTTATGCATAACTGCATATGCACAAGATTCTTTTTTTCAATATCCGACTCCTCCGGAGAGTATTGAGGGATTTTATCCCAGATGCAATTATATAGTGGAGCATTTTTGGGATAGATGTGATATGAAATCTGCTTTTTCATCAAGAGCTAAGATGAAAAGTGCATTTAAGGATTATGCCTCATTTGCTATATATGCAAATAAAGATACCCTCAATATGTCTATTGAAAATTTGATAAAACAAGTTGCAAAACAGCCAAAAAATCTATTGACTTTAGGCTATATAGCAGAAGAATGTTTGTATTCAGATTCAGCGGAGATATTCAGTGAGGAATTATATTATCCCTTTGCTCAAGCAGTTGCATTGTCCAAAAAAATATCAAATGCAGAAAAAGCAAGATTTGTGCGTCAAGAGAAAATACTCGCTAATTCACAAGTTGGTATGGTTTGTCCGGACTTTACTTTTACTATGGTTGATGACACTAAAGCAAATTTTGCAAAATTCAAAGGCGTAAGAACGGTTTTACTTTTCAACGACCCTGATTGTGATGATTGCAGAATGCTTTTTGTGAGACTTTCTGCTGATTTCAATCTGAAAAAGTTGATAGAAAAAGGTCAAATTTGTTTTGCTGTAATTACCCCGGGTACTCCGAACGAGGATTGGCAGATGGCAGTGAAGAATCTTCCTGCTACTTGGGTTATAGGGACATCTGAAGATGCGGAAGAGTACTTTAATCTTGATAATCTGCCTGCTACATACTATTTGGATGCAGAACAAAAGATATTGTCTAAAACAATTGCATCTGATAGATTGTTAGAACTTTTTAGAACAATGAATACTACTTTGAATCAATAATATAGCAAATGAAAGTTGCAGCATTAATTTCAGGTGGTGTGGATAGTGCGGTTGCCGTTCACTGTCTATGTGAACAGGGACACGATGTTCACTTGTTTTATATTAGAATTGGTTTGGATACAGGCGAAGGGGATTGTTCTGCAGAAGAAGATATAGAAATGTGTCAACTCATAGCGGCAAGATATGGCTTGCCATTTGATGTTGTCTCTCTACATGAGGAATATTGGGAAAATGTGATGGAATATGCCTTAAGGACAGTGAAACAAGGTCTGACACCCAATCCTGATATTATGTGCAACAAGATGATAAAATTCGGATTCTTTGAGAGTAGGTGGGGTCATAATTTTGACAAAACAGCAACAGGGCATTATGCAACAACTACAGTTATTGACGATAAAGTTTTCTTATCAACCGGTGTTGATAAAGTGAAAGACCAAACGGATTTTCTTGCACGAATTGACTATTCGCAATTATCTCACCTTATGTTCCCTATTGGCAATCTTCCCAAGTCAAGGGTAAGAGAGATTGCTATAGAAACAAAACTTCCTAATGCATATAGAAAAGATAGTCAGGGTATTTGTTTCCTTGGCAAGATTAACTATAATGATTTTATTAAAAGACATTTAGGTATTAAGAAAGGTCCAATTATAGAGATTGAAACAGGAAAGAAAATAGGGGAACACAATGGTTTTTGGTTTCATACTATTGGTCAAAGAAAAGGTCTGGGACTTAGCGGTGGACCATGGTATGTAGTTAAGAAAAATGTTCGTGACAATGTGGTTTATGTTTCCAATGGATATGACACCAAGAAGCAATACGGAAACATTTTGCATTTAGATGAGATGCACTTTATTACTCTCAACCCATGGGAAAAAGACTGCAATAGTGTGAATATTACATTCAAAAATCGTCATATGCCGGAATTTTTGAAAGGTAAACTTACTCATCTTGGTGATAGAGAATACGTTGTTGAGTCGGAACAACCAGTCCAAGGTATTGCTCCGGGGCAATTTGCTGTAATATACGATGAAAATAGTCATATATGTTACGGAAGTGGAATTATCACAGGACAAAATCCTAAAAAAATATAATTATTTATATGAGTGATAAAGTAAGACTTAAAGTAATGGGTGTTTCTTATAGCCAGATTCAATCCGGTGCATACGCTTTGATTTTGGAGGAAATAGGAGGTCCAAGACGTATCCCTATAGTAATAGGTTCGGATTCAGCACAGTCTATTGCGATTAAGTTGGAAGGAATTATTCCACCGAGACCATTAACTCATGACCTTATAGTAAGTCTTACACGTGCTTTTGGTATCAAACTTCAAGAAGTATTCATTTATAAATTTGAAGACGGGATTTTCTCTTCAGAGCTTACATTTATAGATGGTGAGAGGCAGGTAGTTCTTGATTCAAGAACGTCTGATGCAATAGCTATAGCATTAAGGACTAAAACGCCTATTTATACGACAAAAGAAATTGTAGAGCAAACAGGCTTTATAATGGATGTGGTCATTTCTCCAGAGAAACCTGCAGATAACGAGGAGAATGAAGAAAATTTCACTATTGAAGAACCAAAAATAGAAAATTATGCTATTGAGGAACTCGAAAGGACTTTAGCCCACCTCATTGAAATAGAGAACTACGAGGAAGCAGCAAAAGTTAGTGAGATTCTTAATAAGAAAAAGAGGAAATCAGGACAATAAATAATTCAAAATAAATGATTAATTCAATAGAATTAACTAATTTTGCAGAAATAAACCACAGAATAATTTAAATATTATACAAAAATATAATCAAATGGCAGAAAAAGTAGAAAATGAAGTCAACGAAAAGAAAGGATTGAACTTTATTGAGGAAATTGTGTATGATGACCTTAAAGCTGGTAAGAACGGAGGTAGGTTAAGCACTCGTTTTCCGCCGGAGCCTAACGGCTATTTACACATAGGTCATGCAAAAGCAATTTGTATGGATTTTGAAGTTGCTGAAAAATTCGGAGGTACCTGCAATTTGCGTTTTGATGATACAAATCCGGTTAAAGAAGATGTTGAATACGTTGACTCTATACGTGAAGATATACATTGGCTCGGTTTTGACTGGGGTGATAGAGAATATTATGCCTCAGACTATTTTCCACAGCTATTTGATTTGGCTGTACGTTTGATTAAGGAAGGTAAAGCATACGTTGATGACCAAACTTCCGAACAAATAGCTCAACAAAAAGGTACACCAACAGTACCGGGTACTGAAAGTCCGTTCAGGAATCGTACTCCGGAAGAAAATCTTGACCTTTTCTTACGAATGAATGAAGGAGAATTTGAAGAAGGCTCACGAGTTCTGCGTGCAAAAATTGATATGGCTTCTTCAAACATGCATTTCCGAGACCCGATTATGTATAGAATCATCAAACACCCTCACCATCGCACGGGTACTAAGTGGAAAGTATATCCGATGTATGACTTTGCACATGGTCAGAGTGACTATTTTGAAGGTGTTACACATTCTATTTGTACGCTTGAATTTGTGCCCCACCGTCCATTATACGATTATTTCGTAAACGAACTTGCAGATGATACTTATCGTCCTCGTCAGCTTGAGTTTAACAGACTAAATCTCACATATACCGTTATGAGTAAGCGAAAACTTCTCCAGTTGGTAAAAGAGGGTCTGGTAGCAGGATGGGACGACCCTCGTATGCCGACTATTTCAGGTATGCGTCGCCGTGGATTTACAGCTAAGTCAATACGTAATTTTATCAATTCTATCGGCTATACAAAGTTTGAAGCTCTTAATAGTGTTAGTTTGCTTGAACATGCTGTAAGAGAAGACCTTAATGCAATAGCTACACGATGTATGGCTGTGATGAATCCTGTAAAGGTTGTTATTACAAATTATCCGGAGGGACAAGTTGAAATGGTGGAAATGGAAAATAATCCTGAAAATCCGGAAGAAGGAACACATCAAATGCCATTTTCTCGTGAAATTTATATTGAGAGAGAAGACTTTATGGAGAATCCTCCAAAGAAGTATTTCCGTCTTGCTCCTGAAGCAGAGGTTCGTCTTAAAGGTGCCTACATTATTAAATGTACAGGCTGTAAAAAAGATGATAATGGAAATATTGAAGAGATATATTGTACTTACGATGCTGATACACGTAGCGGTTTGCCTGGTGCATCACGCAAAGTAAAAGGCACATTACATTGGGTGTCTGTTTCCCATGCTATTGATGCAGAAGCCCGTCTATATGACCGTCTCTTCAATGTAGAAAATCCGGCTGCTGATGAAAGAGATTTTCATGAAATGTTGAATCCTGATTCTCTCAAGGTTGTTAAGGGTGTTAAAGTAGAACCTTTTATAGCTCAAAATGCAATTAAAGGGGCACATTTCCAATTTCAACGTATAGGGTACTTCACTCCAGACTATGATTCAGCGGAAGATAAACTAATATTTAACCGTTCCATAGGTCTCAAGGATAGTTGGGAAAAAGAACAAAAGAAATAAAACTTTTATATCTCGTTTTTTATAAAGCTCCGGTTTGACAGAATCGGAGCTTTTTTATGCGAAAAATCCCCTTCCGTTGTTATTCGCTTGAATAATTTTATGGTTTACATAAATTTATTGTGTATTATCGCACAACTTAATAATAAATTTTATAAATTTGCACTTCTAATATAAATCAAATTAAAAAAACATAATAAATAACCAGATGAAAAAGTTTCTACTTATTTCGCTCTTGCTGATTGCCGGAGCAACTAAGGCTGAAAATCTCAAGCAAGGAGTTTTGAGCAATGTGACAAAACTCACAACCGGGACGTATAGGTTTGAGAATCCGAAATGGTCGCCTGATGGGAGTAAGATTGCCTATACAAATTATGGGTATAATAATCTTTATGTTATGAATGCCAATGGGGCTAATAAAAAATGCATTTCCACTGCCGAAGGAGTAGGATTCGGGTATGAGTGGAGTAATAACTCTGAGCAAATTTTTGCAGCAGATGTTCGTTATACCATTGAATCCGGCAGAAAAGTTAGAAAACAGGCTTTATGGTCTATTTCTATTGATGGAAAAAGTGAACGCCTAACGGAAGATGTAACAAGATTGAATCAAGTTACCAAATTGTCTTCCAAAAAGTATAAATCAACACGTTCTTCATCTTCTCTTCAAACTGTTTCATTTTCTTGTGAACCACAAGGGCTTTATGTAGTAAATCAATTCGGCAAAAAAACATTGATAAACGAAGGTCCATCATTTTGTCCTGCACTTTCACCCGATGGCAAAAAGGTCGTTTTTAACCATGGAAATAATGTGTGTGTTATGAACATTGATGGTACAGGTAAGAAGGTTCTTGACAGAGGTTTTAATCCGGTTTGGGCAAACAATTCACAAATTGTTTACGAACAAAGCAAAGATGACGGACATACATACATCTCAAGTGACTTATATATAATAGGTGTAAATGGAGTTAACAAAAAAGCCCTAACGAACACTTCCGACAAAATGGAAATGTGTCCGGCTATCAGCCCTGACGGAAGTAAAATCGTGTTTACTTCATTCAGTGACGGACAAGTTTATTCTGCAGACTTAAAATGATTGAAAATATGAAAAAATTATTATATTCTATGGCATTGACAATGGCATTGTTTATGCCTTTCACTGCAGAAGCATCTTGGAGTGATTATGTTATTGTCCTTGACCCCGGACACGGTGGTGACGCCCCGGGAGCCTGTTACAGTGGCGGTACATATAGTAATCAAACGGAATCATGGCT
>SAMEA3663271__coassemble_629_pt1 | contig 10081 bp, 5 predicted proteins | sample SAMEA3663271__metabat2_low_PE_018 | metagenome-assembled genome bin SAMEA3663271 (sample SAMEA3663271) | pig gut metagenome | biome: pig gut; feature: pig-associated habitat; material: faeces | place: China | collected 2013
TGACTTGTAATCCACAGTTTTACTGATTTCGTATGCCATGATTTCGCCAATACGCTGCAGGTTATGGCGGAAACGGAGCATATCTGCCTGTAGCGTAGTGTCGCGTAACTCAGTCATGTATTGGCTGATAAGAGAATTTGTCTCTGCAAAGTTTATTACTTTCATCATTATATTTGTTTTGTATTATTTTATCAAGATTTTAGCTGTTTGGCAAGAATTATTGCCGTATGCTGTGACAAAATATATTCCTAAAGGAAGACTTTTTGCGTCTATTACCGTAGAGTTCTCGCCACCGGTTTTGGCAGATGCTACAGCAATTCCGGCAGAGTTAAAGATGGTGATGCTTTTTACAGATTCACAGTGATTTACGACAATCTGCTCGCCAAGAACCTTAGCATCAAGCTTATTCGGAGCAAGCGAGTCGGAAACAATAGTGTCAACACCGGCAAAACCGGGGTAAATGGCGGTCAGGTCTCCGATGGCAAGGTTGCATCCATTAACGGCAGTACCGGTGAGGTATAGAGTCATGGTCTGCAGAGTAATGGGGTAGCGATATACGGCGAAAGCCTCTTCATTCTCCTTAAAGTCGACGCGATACACATTGTCTCCGGCTTCCATGTCTTCAGCAGTGATGCTAAAACGCTTCCCCATTGCATCAATAAACTGGAATGTGATGGTAGTCATGATATCAGGGCTGTCAAAAACCTTAAGAGTCAATGCGTCGGGGAGCGAGTAGAAAGTTTGTTTAGGAGAGAATTTGACGTTTGAGCCACGCCCGGTAGCAAGGTCAAAGCTGATGTTTACACCACTTGTCCAGCCAGTAGGGATAGAAGTATAATCAATTACTTTGTTTTTTACTGCAGAGGAGAAAGTGGCTTTGAAATTGCCGGTTTCAATATTACTAAATTTCTCAACGACACTAAAATGCTGAGGGACTATTTGTACAGTGACCGGGAAGCTGAAACTTACGTCTCCAATGCTTCCGGTGACAGTGGTTTCGCCTTCCTGTAAACCGGTGATAACACCGTCTGATGTAATGTCAACAAAACCTTCAGGCGATGAAGTCCAGGCAAAAGCGCCGACATCAAGGCCAACTTTGCCTGTTTCCGTCACGCCGTAAATCCCGCTGATTTGTCTTGGTGAGTCGTCGACGAGGAGCGCAGAGAAATCAGGCTTCACTTCAGTGACTCCGATGGTGTTTACAGCAAGTTCAGCGGAGAAGTCGGCGTAGCGTGCAATAATCTTTCCGCTACCAGCGACTTCGGTTGCGTGAAAAATGGCATTGTCATCGACGTATCCAATTGATTCCGGCTCAACGGTAAATGAGCATCCCTTCAGGTCGCTGTCTAAGACTTCGTCGTATTGGTTGAAAGACATGACGCGGAGAGGAGTTCGGGAGATGACCATTGGCGAAATTGACGGGAGGCTGAAAGAGATGTGGTGTAGATTTTTGTCTTCCGGTGCGAGAGAGATAGCGAGCGCAGCGTCAACGACAGGGCGTATAGAGCCACGCCCGGGCAAGTTGAGCATTTTTTCGTCGATAACGATAGCTGCACTGCCGCCGCTGTCAAAGTTGACTACATCCCAAGCACCACGCTCCACCATCCAAGCGGATAGCTCAATACAGTCAACTCCAGCGCTTTTGCCTGAAAGCTCGGTGGTGGCGATATAAAGCTTGGTTTTGTCTTGCGAGATTCCAGCCATAACACGGCTTGATTGCTCATATTCTCGGCCGTTTTCAAAGTTGTTAAACTCACCGTCGTGCAGGACGCCGTCATGAACTATGCTTGGATATCCGTGAAAGGCGTTGAGAATGTTCTGTGGAGCATTTCCCCATCCGGGAGAGTTAAAAGTCTGTGTTATGGTGAGCGTTTCGCCCACAGCGATATGCCCATCAAGAGCACCGCGCTTACCACCTTGTAGGAAGATGACGTATTGGTCTTCAGCGGTCTGTATAGGAGTGGAAGATATATCTGTGACTAAACATCTGATAGGGTCTCCGTTTACTCTCCATTTGTCGAGAGGCTTGATTGCGATATAGTCGCCATCGGCAGATAGGTTAGTGCCGTTGAGGCTGTTGAAAAGCGTGCAAGCCGCTTTCACTCCGGTTGCGGGAGCGTTATAGATGTCGATGGTGACGTTAGTTCCGTCTTGCGTAGTGATGAAAGAGTTAAGGTTAGGTAAGAAAACTTCCGCTTTTCCCTCGTCGGTGATAGCGAGGATGGAGCGTCCCCATTTGGTGTAAGTGACTTCACCTTCGCAGATGTTGAGTCCGATGCAAATACCGTCGTCGTAGCTGAAAAAGTCGTGGTTCCAAGCGACTTTTACCTGGTGACCCGGGCGAGAATTTTCGCGGAAATGAGTCATCACGTCCCATCGAAGGACGTCCGGTACTTGGTGACGGCTCTGTGCCTGCTCAATTTTCGCGTATGGGTTTGTGAGGTCAACTTCAACGAACCAAACGATAACCGGTTTTTGTGGATAAATGACCTTTGTGTATTTCATGCCAGGTCCTACAGTGTATGACTCAACAGTGTTTGCTATGCCCCAGTCGTATTTCAGCTCTTGGGCATGAATAACGATAGCCATAGCTATCGCAATGAGGGAGAAGAAAAATTTTTTCATGATGATAGAATATTTCGTTTTTGCAAAGATATAAATAATTATTAGGATTTTTCCATAAATCTTCAATAAATAAATGCAAATGCTGAAATTCTAAAATAATCGGAAATGCGTTGAGCCGCAGACGTTGTATTGTTTACTCCCGAAAGTATTCTTGTGGCTCTCGACTTTATGTTTGAAAACTTTGTTAAATAAATGTATAATATTGTTAAATAAGCACCAAAAAAGGACACGTGTATGGTTTTTATGTTTATCTTTGTAAATCAATCTTACATTTCACCACAAAAAGTAAAGCATGACAACAGAAGATTTCTTAGATATTGCTCCTTATGACAACGACATGTACCACCCTAAGATAGCCTCCCTTATCAAGGAGCCGGGCTTCCGGAACGTGTTGACGGCTATTATGCCGGGTCTTGACTATCAGGCTTTTACACAGAATCTTCTAAAGATTGAAAATCGCGATGATTTCCAGAAATTTGTTATGTTGCCATTCCTGGAACAGCTTGAAAAAGGCACCACGGCGGGCGTGACTATGAGCGGTGTAGAGAATTACGACCTCAACAGTTCTTACACTCTCATCACTAATCATCGTGACATTGTCCTTGATGCTTCATTCCTCAATTTGGGTTTTATCCGTGCAAATTTGCCCACAACTGAGATTGCTATCGGGGATAATCTTCTTATTTATGACTGGATTACGGACCTTGTCCGCCTTAATAAGAGTTTTATAGTTCGCCGTAACCTCAAGCTCCGTCAGGCTTTTGAGGCGGCTAAACACCTCTCTGCTTATATCCATTTCGCTATCACGCAGAAAAAGCAGTCTATCTGGATTGCACAGCGTGAAGGCAGATGTAAAGACTCAAACGACCGCACTCAGGAAAGCCTTATCAAGATGCTCGGACTTGCAGGCGATGGCTCGCTCCGCCATAATATTGAGGAAACAAACCTTATGCCTACGTCTATCTCGTACGAGTATGACCCTAACGATTACCTCAAGGCTCGCGAGTTCCTTTTCCGTCGTCGTGACCCGGACTTCAAAAAAAGCAAGCGTGACGACCTTTTCAGTATGGAAACGGGTATTAAAGGCTATAAAGGAAAGGTGCATTTTGCTATAGGACAGTGTATTACGCCGGCACTCAAGGCTCTGCCGGAAAATATCAGTAATGCAGACTTCCTCAAGCACGTTTGCTCGCTGATAGACAAATCTATCCATTCCGGCTACTGTTTCTTCCCTATAAATTATATCTCTTTTGACCTCCTCGAGGGGAAAAACCGCTTTGCGGACAAATATTCCGAAACAGAACGCAACAACATCTTGAAATATGTTGATGCTCAAGTGCATCGTGTTGATGCACAGGATATTACGGAAGAAGAATATGCCTTTATGCGTAATGCAATACTTGAAATGTATGCCAATCCGCTGCGAAATTATCTTAATGTAGAGTAAGGAAATGAGACTTTCGATAGTCATAGTGTTGCTTTTGGCTGTCGTAAGTATTCTTACGGACTTGTATATCCTGCGGTATCTGCGTAAAAATGCCAAGTCCAAGGCGATGCGTGCCGTTCACATCGGTTTTGCCGCAGTATCTTTTGTCACAATCGTGGTGGTGATACTTATCCCCCATCGTACGTCAGGCGACAGTCTCGTGGTAGCAAAAATGTGGGCATTTTTTACGTTTATGTCCATTTATCTTCCCAAAATACTTTTTATCCTCACAGACTTGCTTGCTAAGATACCCAAGATTTTCAGACACAGCAAGTTACGCATAGTCAGTATAGCCGGAATTGTACTGTCATCGGCACTTTTTGCGGCTATGTGGTGGGGAGCACTTATAAATCGCAATAACGTCTGCGTTACACAACAGGAAATAGTGCTGAAAAACCTGCCGAAAGCCTTTGACGGTTACAGACTTGTGCAAATTTCCGACCTGCCCCTCGGCACTTACGGCAGCGACACCACACACATATATAAAATGGTGCAAGCCATAAATTCACTCGAACCGGACCTTGTGGTATTCACCGGCGACTTTGTGAACCGCCGTGCTGAAGAGCTGAAGCCCTTCTGCCGCACCCTCTCACGAATAAAGGCTGCCGACGGAGTTTATGCCATTTTCGGTAACCACGACTATGGCGATTATGTGAACTGGATTTCACCGGAGCAAAAAAAGCAAAACCGCACATATTTCATTGAATATCTGCGAGATATGAAATGGACGCTGCTTGCAGACGAAACCGCATATCTTCGCCGCGGAAACGACTCTATTGCACTCATAGGAGTGGAAAATATCGGTGACCCGCCATTCCCCTCATATGGCTCACTCCCAAAGGCTTATCCTGATATTTCCGACAAAGTAACCAAGATTCTGCTCACGCATAATCCCGCACACTGGTGCTCCGACATCAGAAATAATCCTGACGCAAATATCGCTCTCACACTTTCCGGGCACACACACGCCATGCAGATAGAAATATTCGGCATCAGTCCATCCGCTTTCAAGTACGAAACTTGGGGCGGACTCTATACAGACAACCTTTCTCGTCACCTCTACGTAAACGTCGGCATCGGAACAGTTCTAATCCCCTCGCGAATAGGTGCCACACCGGAAATCACACTCATCACGCTTAAGAGATAACCTCTTTGAACTGTAGGTAATTGAGTATATGACATTCATATTTACAATAAAATTAGTAATTTTGCGTTTTATAAGATAATGTATTGATGCAATGAGTATTTTCAAAGATATATTTTCAGGAATAAGACGCAAAATATTTGTGCTGATGCTGCTTGCCCTGTGCGGCATGCAAGTAGGTGCATTTGAACTCTCCACGTATGCGGAAAAATCCGTGTTGGCAGAGGGCAAGTGGGTGAAAGTGAGCGTGCAGCAAGATGGAATCTATCTTCTTAAGGCAGAAGACCTTAAGAAATGGGGCTTCACAGATGTGTCACGCGTCAGAGTGTATGGCTATGGAGGCAGAAGGCTCTCTGATGTGCTTGCCAAGCAGTATTACACAGACGACCTTCCACTTGTGCAGACTGTTAATGCTACGGAAGGTGTGTATTTTTTTGGTGTGGGTGTGACGCAGTGGAATACGTACAATGGCAATGATTTCCGTCCTGCAAACAATCCGTTTTCTACAGCCGGGTATTATTATATCACGGAAAATGATACTCCTCTGCGTGAAATAGAGCTTTCCGGGATTGCGGTTGAAAGCAGTGCCACCACAACTTTCCGCGAAAGAATTTTTCATGAAAAAGACCTCTATACACCGTCGGAAACAGGTCATTTGCTTCTTGGTGAGGATTTTAAGGCAAGCAAGAGCCATACTTTTGATTTTAACCTTACGGATAAGGTTGAGGGTACGGAAATATGGGTTGAAGCAGATGTAGTGTCAAGGACTTTCAATTCTCCGTCAACTCTTTTGTTTACCGTAAACGGTACTACCCTTGAAACCTCAGATGGCGATGTTCTTTCCGCTTCCCCAAATAATAATTACACGTACGGTGTGGAAAAAATGATAAGAAAAGAGTTTGAGATTTCCGGTGAAAAACTCAAGTTGGGGCTTACGCTGAACTATAGTTCCATACCTGTAAATGCAAATTTGAACTATATTGCTATCAATTACACTCGTAACCTAATATTGAGAAACAATAATCTCTATTTCACAACAAGTTCAAATTCTGATACTTACACACTTTCCGGTGCAACGGAAAATACGGTTATTTGGGACGTTAGCGAGCCGGGTGAGATAAGTCAAATAGCTGCCAAAGTTCATAATCAGACAATAACGTGGACTTCCTCTTTCGGCTCCGAGAGGACTTACGTTGCATGGAACAAGGGAGCGGCTTTGCCTTCGCCGGAATACGTGGGAACGGTGGCAAACCAGAATATCCACGGTATGGAAACGCCGAATATGGTGATTTTCACCGTGTCGGAATTTGCGGCTCAGGCAGAGCGACTTGCGGAGTTTCACAGGACAGACGTTGAAGACCCTCTCAGTGTGCTTGTTCTAAAACAAGATGATGTGTTTAATGAATTTTCTTCCGGCACGGCAGATGTGAATTCTCTCCGTCGTTGTCTCAAAATGTTTTACGACCGTGGTGAAGCGAGCGGAAACAAACTCAGGTACTTGATACTTTTCGGTCGTTCCGTTCAGGATAACCGCCATGTGACAGATGCTATCAAGGCACTTGGCTATCCGACAATTCCCGTATGGGAGTCTGATGACGGACTGAACGACAATGTGTCTTTCAGTACTGATGATATTCTTGGCTTCCTTGCAGACGGCTCAGGCTTGAACTTCGGTACAGACAAACTGATGATATCCATAGGACGTATTGCAGTAACATCGTCTTATGAAGCAAAAAATGTGGTGGATAAAATTATCAAATATGTGAAAGAGCCGGAAGCCGGTAATTGGCAAAACCAGGTGCTGCTTATTGCCGATGATGAAGATAATGGGACACACATGAATCAAACGGAAAGAATGTGTAGTATCATGCAAAATTCCAATGGTGGCGAAGATATGTTTTACAATAAGGTGTATATAGATGCCTATGAGAAAACCGGCGGCACATACCCCGAAGCCAGAAGCGATATGTTTCGTATGCTTGAGGAGGGTATAGCATGGTGGTGTTTTGTGGGGCATGCAAACCCTACGTCTTGGACGGCAGACGGACTTATGACGTACACGGATATTTCCTCGCTTTACCTCAAGAGGCTGCCGGTGGTGTTTGCATACACATGTAACTTTATGCGTTGGGACAGCAAAGACATTTCCGCTGCGGAAATTCTTTTCAAGAATACAAGCGGCGGTGTGGTAGCGGCTCTCAGTGCCACACGCCCGGTATATATCTCGGAAAACGGATACCTGTCACAAACCATAGGTAACTATATCTTTGCAAAAGACCAAAACGGCAAGAGATACACCATCGGTGAAGCTATCCGTCTTGCGAAAAACAATTATAATATTGACGGTCGTCCGATTTCCAATACAAACAAGCTCCGCTACGTTTTTCTGGGCGACCCTGCAATGAGAATGGTTACCCCGTCGCCGAAAATCAAAATTACGGATATCAACGGAGTTGGCTTTGACGAGGAGGAGCCGCCAACGCTTATGGCATCTCAACGTGCCACAATAAATGGTATGCTTCTGAACAATGATGGTACTCTGATGTCTGACTTTAACGGTGTGATTACATCTACTCTTTACGATGCGGAAATCAGTACCGTCTCCAAAGGTCATGGTAATGAAGGTGCTCAAGTAGTATTTGACCAGCACGGCACAAGGCTTTTTGCGGGTACGGACTCTATTAAAGGCGGGCTTTTCAGCATAAAAGTTCCAATGCCGTCTGAAATCTCAGACAACTATCGCAATGCCGCTATAAATATGATTGCTTATTCCAAGACAGACAGCCGCAGAGGTGTGGGCGTGAACAGGGATTTTTACGTCTATGGCTTTGATGACTCTGCCCCGGAAGATAACGAGGCTCCGAAAATAGACTTCTTTTATCTCAACCATTCATCTTTCAAGGACGGTGACAAAGTGAACGAATCGCCGGTGGCTATTGCACAAGTGTCAGACAATGTGGCAATTAACCTTTCTATGGCAGGCATAGGTCACCAGATGAATATGTGGCTGGACGGTGCGGCAAAAAGTTATACAGACGTTTCACAATACTATTCTCCTGCCTCCGACGGCTCGCCGGCAGGCACAATCGCCTATCCGCTGACCGACCTTACAGACGGTGCACACTCACTCCGCCTGAGAGTCTGGGATACCTCCGGCAATCCTGCGGAACAGACTATAAACTTCTTTGTAGAAGGCGGTCTGCCCGTGAAAGCATTTGAGGTCTATACGGACAATAACCCTGCATCTGCAGAAACAAATTTCTACATCACTCACAACAGACCTGACGCTATGGTGGAAGTCACCATAGAAGTGTTTGACCTTTGGGGACGTATGGTGTGGACTTCCGTTCAGTCCGGACGCTGTGAACTCTTCACCACATTCCCAATCACATGGAATTTGTGCGATATGGCAGGACGCAGAGTGCAACGCGGCATTTATATTTACCGTGCAAGTATAAAAAGCGAAGATGGCGTGGTGTCCAATTCACTTGCTCAAAAAATTGCCGTGACGGCAAGGTAAAAGGATAAATACGGCATTTATTTGCATTTTTATCCACTTTTTGTGACAATTATCATATTGTATGATAAAAAGTGAGTAACTTTGCACCAATGAATAGTATCATCAGAAAAATATTTCCCATTCTTGCGGTTTTTTTGTCTATGTTTCAGCAGGCATCTGCTATAGGCATAGACCTGGATACTATTGCATCTTGGGGGCGTTTTCCCAAGTTTTGCATCGACGTGTATCGCTGGGGCGACAAGACTTTTAACTCATACGACTCCACTTACGTTGTAGGCTCAGGCTATAAATTCAAGGTTATAGAGCGAAACGAGTCATGGATAGACTACTATGGCTTCCAGTTTGAGGACAACAATCAGATGAGAATGGTGTCAGACCCCTGTACGTCAATGGGTTTACACCTGTCTTACCTCGCACTCAGTGCAGGCTACGATGTGAACGTGTCCAAGTTTTTCGGAGGTAACGAAAAAGCACGCAAACGTTTTGATTTCGGCTTTACATGTTCGCTCATCGCTGCAAACTTCTATTTCATCAGCAACGATATTGGTACGCGTATCCGCTGGTACGACAAAGACGGCAAAAAACTGTTTGGTCCATACCCCTTTGACGGTATAAACTGCAGTTCATGGGGACTTGAAACGTACTACTTTTTTAATCATAACAAGTATTCGCAAGCAGCAGTATTCTCTTACAGCAAAATCCAAAAACAAAGTGCCGGCTCGTTTTTTGCCGGACTTTCTTACCGCCAAGATGCGTTTGACTTTGATTTCAGCGATGAACCGGACTACATTAAAGCCCTCATACCTGCCAGTTGGGATAACTATACCTATAATCGACTGAACAGAAACTACGCCTTCAAGTTAGGCTATGGACATAACTTCGTCTTTCCGCACAATTGGACACTCGGTGTTATGGAATCCCCCGTAGTGGGTATTCGTAAAGGTGCAATCGGCGAGGTGGAACTCTCCAAAGTGGCACTGTCGTTCAGTAATAGAGTAAACGTGGGAGCCGCATACAATCATAAAGCATGGTTTGTGGGCTTGCATGGCGAGTGGGATATGGGCTTTATTAAGGAAAAAGACCACACATTCGTGAATATGATGCTCAGTTTTACGGCATCTGTGGGTTTCCGCTTTAATTTGTGGAAATAAAAGTGGTATTTTATGCAACTTTCAAAATAATTTTCAAAAAAATCAACAGAAAATTTTGGAGATTCAGAAAAAAGCACTACCTTTGCAACGCAATTGGCAAAAGGGCGTTTAGCTCAGCTGGTTCAGAGCATCTGCCTTACAAGCAGAGGGTCGGC
>SAMEA3663271__coassemble_630_pt1 | contig 10080 bp, 8 predicted proteins | sample SAMEA3663271__metabat2_low_PE_018 | metagenome-assembled genome bin SAMEA3663271 (sample SAMEA3663271) | pig gut metagenome | biome: pig gut; feature: pig-associated habitat; material: faeces | place: China | collected 2013
GCATATTCCGCATACGCAGTAGTGAACACCACCAGTGGCGGCTCTGTGAGTGAACTTATAAAGTCCATACCATTCAAATCCGGCATATTGATATCAATAAACACTGAATCAACCTTTGTTTGGGTCATAACTTGCATAGCCTCCATAGCACTTTCGCATGTGGCTACAAGTTCCAAAAAAGGCACTTTTTCAATATACGTTTGCAGTTTTTCCAAGGCAATCGGTTCATCATCAATCGCCAAACACTTTATTGTTTTCATCATATTCGTAAGGAATTATAAGTGTTGCCTTATATGTATTTTCTTTTTCTTTTATATCAAGGGAGTAATTCGTACCATAAAGCAATGAAAGACGCTTTTGGAGATTTTTAAGTCCTATGCCACCATATTCTTCTTCAGAATTCTTCTTTTTATTCCACTTGCTGTTTGCACATACAAGTTTCACTTTATTTTCCTCAAGAATTTCCAGCAAAATAGTGATGCCGGAATGGCTACGATAGCTGATGCCATGTTTAAACGCATTTTCTATTATCACCATAAAAAGCAACGGCGGAATCTTCACTCCGTAAAGCTCTTCGTGTGGCAATTCCACCTTAATGTTTACTTTCTTAGCAGAATATCGCTTTTTCATTAGGGAAACGTAGTTCTCAATAAATTCCACTTCCGTGCTTAGAGTGGTAAGGTTTCTGTTTCCCTCATATAGAACATATCGCATAAGTTTGGAAAGTTCCATAATCATCTCCTGTGCCACTTGCGGGTGCAATTCCACCATAGCATGAATATTATTGAGAGTATTCATAAAGAAGTGCGGATTTAGCTGTGCTTTGAGATATTGCAACTCAGAGTTCAGTTTTTCACGTTCTAAACGTTCATACTCTTCTTTGCGACGGAGATTGCACTTGTAGCGATTCATCACAAAGTCTGAAATCAAAAGAAGTGTGGCAAGAATCATATCAATTGCCAACGGGTTTGGACCATGAGCCTCTCTATTTTTCTTATTGCCGCTTTGAGTAAATTCTTTACTTTGTTTCACGGGCTGCTTTCTGTCATCCGGCATAAATGGGAGGATACCATCATGTTGTTGTCGTTCAAAACCTTCAGACATAGGCTTGGGTAATGCCACTTCTGTTTTCAACTCCACATCGTTATGATTTTTATCAAATCTCGGGTGCTTCTCATGGCTCAAGCGTACATACGAAAAAATGCAAAAGCAAAAATATAAAACAAATATGAGTATAAAGTACGTCTTATACCTTTTCTTATTGTAAAAAAATCTCAGCAACACCAAATTATGCAATGCAAATACCACTACAAGCGGAATAAACACATAAAGAAAATTTGATAAATCTCTCATTTTCTGAAAATCATGGTCGCTCATAGCGTAAGTTACCAATAAATATATTAAAGGCACAAGAACAAGAGTGCTCCAGCCATTTATTGATATCCACCGAAAACGAAACTCGTCTGAACTATCTTTCATACTTGTGTATTTTTTTGTACATGCAAAGATAGTATATTTTTTCAAAATTTGCATGATTATGATAAATGCCACTCGAAAGTGGCATTTATCATTGACATTTTTATGGTCTCATACCACCACTGCCATATTGCTGTGCAGTGACAGTGCTTGATGAAGAACCGCATGCGAGCGTATAGCTGCTACCGGCAGTAAGACCGGGACATGAAACCAATACCGAGCTACCGCCTGATGAGCTGCCGGGACGTCCGGGTCTGCCACCACCTCCGGTAGAACCACCGGAAGAAGTATAGTTGCTTGGCACTGTGAACGTTGCAAGTGTAGTACCATTGCTGCTCAGTGTAACGGTACTTCCTGCTGTGAGGCTTGCAGAACCTGAAACGTAAGGCTGTGTACTTGCACTTGAATTAGGCACGCTGTTGCCTCCACCGACTGCGAGAACCATTCCACCCGTGAAATAAACGTGATAGTTTTGTTCCTCATTTGCATCAAGTCCGCACTCCGGAGAACCTGCACCAAATGCACGCACAACACCTCCCTCAATGTAAAGATTACCGTTTGCATCAAGTCCGTCATTGTTTGTAGCAACAACTGTTATGTTGCCTCCTTTGATATACATGTGGCTTGAACTGTTGATAGCATCGTCACGAGTATTTGCCACAATAGTGCCGTCATTGATAGTAAGAATTGCCTTACTTTCTATACCTTCCGCACCATTTCCCGTTGTTGTTACATTGATGTTGCCGCCACTGATAGTAACATTGCCGTCTGCCTTAATACCTTTTGCAGAAGACTTGTAGTCGCTGTCCAAGTTATCCGTATTACCTGTGTAATTATCATAAGTAGTGCCATTTACGTAAGCAAAGATGCCACCGGAAGTACTGATTGTAGTATTGCCGCCATTGTAGATAAATTCACCGTCACAACTGAAGCCCTTGCCACCACTACCTGTGCTTGTGAGGTCAAAAGTACCACCGTCAACTTGGATATATCCGTCAGCACTGATACATGTAGAAGCCTTGGTTTTCAGGTCTGTTGTATCCCATTTACCTCCACCTGAAGTAGTTATTTTGATATCTCCGTTTGTAAAAATTGCATTTCCATCAGCTTTAAGACCTTTAGCGGCAGTAGCAGTAACTTCTGCAGTGATAGAACCACCGTTTACTGTTATTGTTCCTGTATCTTCCGCTTCACGGTTTACATCGTCCTTAAATGAAACTTGCAAAGCATCGTCACCAATACCGGAGATATTAAGTGTACCGCTTGTCATAGTGAAATATTGATTACAGTTAAGTCCGTCTTTGACGGAACCAAGCACATTTATAGTGCAATTTTTCATGGTAACATATTCCTTTGCATAGATGGCATGACTTGTAAGACCGGTCACGTTAAGAATACCATTCCCTTTAAGTTCAAGGTGACCTGTACATACCAAGCAGCCTTTCTGAGTGCCGCCGGCACAGTCTTTAAGAGTATTTTCTGTTCCGCTTTTGACACTGAGCTCAATTCGTTTACTATTTTGAATGTTGAGGGGAGCACCTGTTGCACAAGTAAGGCTAAGTCCGTAGAGATTTACGGTTGCTTTATACGAGCCTGTGAGAGTAAACTGTCCGTCTGCAGATTCACCTGAGAGAGAGTAAGAAATTTCTCCGCAAGTAGTATCTCCCACTGTTGCTTCCTGAGTAAGACTGACGTAAGCACCGGAAACAGAAGGAGTGACATATTGCATAATATTTCCTGCAATCACCACGTATGCTTCACTACCGCTATATGTGACATTAACGGTATTGTCCGTAACAGCACTATCGTCAATATACATTCGTGTGATTTCACTCATATTGAGTGTTTTACCAAGCACTGTGATAGTCTGTCCGTCGGCATACACCATTTCACCTGCCTGTACTGCCGGAACGGAGTATGTCACGTTTCCGGAAACTATATTAAGCGTCTGTGCAGACAATGCTGTGCAAACTACACAAGCTGCAAAAAATGTTGCTAACTTTTTCATTTCACGATAAGTTTTCGAGTATTTACTCCGTTTTTAACAATGTATAGACCGGGGTTCAAGCTTGATTCCGCTTCTGAAATACTGCTGAATTTGCCGGATTGAATACCCAGAATAGAATAAACTTCCACGGTGGCATCACCATCTGCAATCTGCATTTCCACACCGTCCATGCCTGTTGAAAAATACATCTTGGATAACTGAGCTATTGGGAAGGATTGTGTACCATCTGCATTTACTGCAACAAGACTGCCATCACTGACAGTAATTTCCAGATTTTCAACAGACAAAGACACTTCTGCGTTGTCCGCACCTACAAACGTAAGATACGGATAATCATATGCCTTGGCACTTAAACAAGCAATAAGTGCCACAGCAAGTAGTAAAATTTGTCGCATAGTAATTGAAATTAGTAATGTTAATTAGTTTTCGCAAAAATATAAAAAAAACAAAAAACAGTCAATTAAATTATACAAACTATAAGTAATCTTCAGCGAAATTCGATAATTCTACACTAATACAAAAAAAGCTCTACTCTCTGCTGTGAGAATAGAGCCGTTTCATGATATTTCAGTGATAATTATTGCATGTGATTAAAACCCTGTGCACGGAGCTGCATCTCATTTCCGTCACGAGTTATCATAGCGGAGCCAAGTGACTGTTCCGTAATGTGACCTATAATTTTCACGTCACGGATAGCCTCCACCTGTTCGTGAGTGTGGAGTGGCACTGTGAACAGCAATTCATAGTCTTCTCCACCGTTAAGCGCAGCTGTCACAAGGTTCATACCAAACTGTTCCGCCATTACTGCTGTTTGGTAGTCGATAGGTATTCTGTCCTCATAAATTCTGCAACCGACACCGCTTTTACGGCAAATATGCATCAACTCTGAAGAAAGTCCGTCTGAAACGTCAATCATAGACGTGGGAACAACACCAATCTTTGCAAGTTCTTCCACAATATCTCTACGAGCCTCCGGCTTGAGCTGACGCTCGATGATGTATTCTTTGCCTGCAAAATCCGGATTAAAATCTTTCATTCCTACAGACGCAGCTTTTTCTCTTTCAAGAAGTTGAAGTCCCATATACGCAGCACCAAAATTACCGGAAACGCAAATAAGGTCATTAGGTTTAGCTCCATAGCGAGTGGCAATTTTGTCTTTAGGAGCTTCACCTATTGCAGTCACGGAAATCACAAGTCCTTGATGTGAAGCAGTGGTATCACCACCCACAAGGTCAACACCATACACTTCGCAGGCAAGTTTCATTCCGGCATACAATTCCTCTATATGCTCAACTGCAAAACGCTTTGAAATCCCCAACGAAACGGTAACTTGTCGAGGAGTGCCGTTCATTGCATAAATATCAGAGAGATTAACCACTATAGCCTTATAGCCAAGATGTTTAAGCGGTACGTATGTAAGGTCGAAATGCACATTTTCCAACAGCAAATCCGTAGTAACAAGCACATGAGTGTCTGAATATGCCATTTCAGCACAGTCGTCGCCTATGCCACGAACCGTAGAAGCATTTTTAAGTTCAATGCCTTTTGTAATACGGTCTATAAGTCCAAATTCTCCAATGGTTGATATTTCCGTAAGTTTTTGTTCCATAATACGTTATATAAAAGAATATCGGTGTGTTTTGTAATCACACCGACATTCGGCTTGTAATAAAACAAAATTTAATGAGACGAATTATAAAAATTCGCTTATATGGTTACTTTTTCTACCATTTCAGACATGATAGCCACTGTCACAGGTTGTGCCTTGATAGCTGCTTCCTGCACTTCCTCATGCGTAGGAACGTATGTGATATCCTTACCACCAAGGTCTGTGATTACGGAAATACCAAACACTTTCATTCCTGCATGGTTCGCAACGATAACTTCCGGAACTGTGGACATACCAACTGCATCACCACCGATAACACGGAAATATTCATATTCTGCCGGAGTTTCAAAAGTAGGACCTGTTGTACCCACATAAACACCATGAACTATGCGGAGACCTTTTTCAGCTGCAATTTTGTCTGCAAGTGCTACGTACTCGTGGCTGTATGCTTCTGTCATTGCAGGGAAACGTTCGCCAAGTTCTTTATAGTTCTTGCCGCGGAGCGGATTTTCCGGGAAAAGGTTGATATGGTCTGTGATTACCATCACATCACCTACCTTGAAGTTCTTATTCATACCACCGGCTGCATTAGATACAAAGAGAGTTTTCACACCAAGTGCACGCATCACTCTTACAGGGAATGTAACTTGCTTCATATCATAGCCTTCGTAGTAATGGAAACGACCTTGCATAGCCATTACCCTTCTACCCTTCATAACACCGAAAATCAAGCAACCGGCATGACCTTCAACAGTAGAAATCGGGAAATTGGGAATTTCAGAATAAGGTATAACTTGTTTTTCTTCAATAAGGTCTGCGATAGGACCAAGTCCTGTACCAAGGATTATAGCCAATTCAGGCATAGTGCCGATAACTCTTGAACGGAGAAATTCGGCTGTTTGGTTAATTTGTACTAACATTGATTATTAGTTTTAAGTGTTAAACTGTTTTTTATGTGTTTATTTGTTCATTTCGCAAAGTTAAGAAATATTTTTGAAATTGAGAAAAAACACAATTATATTGTGCTACCGGATTTATGCCACTAATTTGAAAGTAGCAGAAAATCAGCCAAGCATTGCATTTACCCTTTTCAGTGCGGTAATGAAACTATCCACCTCCTCTTTTGTGTTATAAACGGCGAAAGAGGCACGCACAGTACCCTCCACGCCAAGGCATTTCATAAGAGGCTGTGCACAATGATGTCCCGTTCGTACTGCAATACCAAGTTTGTCAAGCAACATACCTGTATCGTAGTGGTGAGCATTACCAAGGAGAAATGAAATCACACCGCACTTATTTTCTGCCGTGCCGAAAATACGTATTCCGGGTATTTCTTCCACCATTCTTTTTGTAGCATAATCAGTGAGTTCCTTTTCGTGTGCGGCAATATTTTCCACACCGACATCTTCCAGAAAATCAAGAGCAAGTGAAAACGCTGCAATGCCAACGAAATCCGGGGTTCCTGCTTCAAACCTCAGAGGAGGCTCCGCAAAAGTGGTTTTTTCAAAAGAAACCTGGTCTATCATCTCACCTCCACCCTGATACGGCGGCATAGCCTGCAAATGTTTCAACTTTCCGTAAAGCACGCCCACGCCTGTAGGACCATACATCTTATGTGATGAAAAGGCATAAAAATCAGCATCAAGGTCTTGCACATCAATTTTTGAGTGAGGCAAAGCTTGTGCACCATCTATCAGCACCGGAACTCCGTGTGAATGTGCTATAGCTATAAGTTCTTTCACCGGATTTATTGTGCCAAGGACATTTGAGGTGTGACAGAGTGCCACAAAACGTGTTTTTTCGTTGAAAAACGACTTGTATTCCTCAATATCCAGTTCACCGAGACTATTGATTGACACAGGACGCAAAACTATTTTCACCTTACTTTGAAGTAACTGCCAGGGAACAATATTTGCATGGTGTTCCATTACAGTAAGGATTATTTCATCACCATCTTGAAAAAAAGCACCACCATAAGCAGCCGCCACAAGGTTTATGCCCTCTGTTGTGCCACGAGTAAAAATTATTTCCTCGCGATTTGCGGCGCCAATGTATTTCTGCACACGCGTACGAGTGGCTTCCATCAGTTCCGTAGCCTCCTGAGATACGGAAAACACTCCACGATGCACATTTGCTTTAGTTTCAAAATAACTTTTTTCCAAAGCCTCCACCACTCTCCTCGGTGTCTGAGACGTGGCGGCATTATCCAAATACACAAGTTTCCTATTATAAACATTACGGCTTAAAATAGGAAATTCGTTTCTTATATTATTGATATCAAGCATTTTTATTTATGACATTCTGAATTACATTCTCCACACAACATGGAATCTCCTGCGAGACGCTTTTCCACAAGGTGACGCATACGGTCTTTGATGCCTTCCATAGGAATTGTGTCTATGACTTCAGACATAAATGCCTGCATAAGAAGAGTACGGGCTTCGGCTCTCGGTATTCCTCGCTGCTGCATATAAAAAAGGGCATTTTCATCAAGCTGACCTGTTGATGCACCATGGCTGCATTTCACTTCATCATTGTAAATGAGGAGTTGCGGTTTGGTGTGCATTTTTGCAGTGTCGGAAGCAAGAATATTGCTATTGCTCTGGTAGCCTTCTGTAAACGGGGCATTGCCGGAAACGTAAATGCCACCTTCAAAGGAGCCTTGTGCTTTTCCGTCAACAAGGTACTTGAATAGCTGATTGCTATGACTTCTTGGAGCATTATGGTTCACATTTGAATTGTTATCCACAATTCCTTCATAGTCTGCTATCGCAATACCTGTGAGGAAAGTTTCGCAGTGTTCACCATTGATGTTTATGGTAAAATCATTGCGAGACTTGCCGTTTTGCAAAGTCGCGGCATTTACATAAACGTTTGAGCCATCAGCTTGATTAACGAATGTTTGCGTATAGCGGCTCGTATTTACAGTTGATTCTTCAATATTGCATATACGAATATTCGCATTTTTTTCTGCTATCACTTCTATGATTTCTGAAGAAAGATACTCAATCCCGGAAACTTGCGTATGGTCGCAAAACAAAATGTTTGCAGAAGAGTCTTCTTCAGCCACAATAAGCACTCTGCGGAATGACAACATAGGTGTCGGAGAATTGAAAATATTCACAATCTGAATAGGCTTTTCAAGTTTCACCCCTGCTTCAAGGCGAATAAAAACGCCGTCTTGTGCAAGCATGGTATTCAATTCCGCATTGACATTATCTTGCGGTGCCACGCTTCCCAAATATTTGTTTACAATCTCCGGAAAATCTCCTGCCGCTTTGGAAAGTGACATTACAGTCACACCTTGAGGACAATTTTTGAGCAAAGTCGCTGTAGGCACAAACATATCGTTCACCACAACTCCGAGTAACGTGCTGATGTTTGGCACATCACACTTGAAAGTAGCAGCCACATTTACGGGAATGTTCACACGATTGATGTTTACGCCAAAATCCGGTGCAAACATTGCTTCCACAGACGTTTTCTCAAAGCCTTCGTCTCCTTTTTCGGGGAAACGCTTATCCTCAAGGAAATCATATGCCTGCTTACGGCGATTTGCACTGAAGAGCGAGGAATTATTCGCAATAGCTTCAGCATTATCCCTGTATAAATCAATATATTGCGTTAAAGCATTCATTGGTGGCAGAGATTAGTCGTTAAACTGTTGCTTAATTTGGTCGTAACCGGTTTTTTCAAGTTCAAGTGCCAGTTCCGGTCCTCCTGTCATCACTATTCTTCCTTTGTAAAGCACATGAACGAAATCGGGCTTGATATAGTCCAAAAGTCGCTGATAGTGAGTGATTACTATTGTGGCATTATCTTTGGATTTGAGTTTGTTCACGCCTTCAGCCACAATTCTGAGTGCATCAATGTCAAGTCCGCTGTCTGTTTCATCAAGTATTGAGAGAAGGGGTTCAAGCATAGCCATTTGGAAAATCTCATTGCGTTTCTTTTCACCGCCACTGAAACCCTCGTTGACAGAACGTGATGCAAGTTTATTGTCAAGTTCAACGATAGCACGCTTTTGTCTCATCAGTTTGAGGAAATCGCTTGCAGAAAGGGGTTCTTGATTGAGGTATTTGCGTTTTGCATTGATAGCGGCACGCATAAAGTTTACCATAGACACTCCCGGGATTTCCACCGGATATTGGAACGAGAGAAAAATACCTTCATGACTTCTATCTTCCGGTGACAATTCAAGCAAGTTCTTGCCGTTGAAAGTCACATCGCCCTCAGTCACAACATAATTAGGATTTCCTGTAAGCACTGCGGAAAGCGTACTCTTACCGGAACCGTTAGGACCCATAATAGCGTGTACCTCACCGGGACGAATTGTAAGATTTATACCTTTAAGTATTTCCTTGCCATTTATAGAAGCATGGAGGTTATTTATATTCAATAGCAAATTATTATTCATAATAATTTAATTATATTTATCTAACTTATTATCCCACAGAACCTTCCAGTGTCACCTGCAGAAGTCGCTGTGCTTCCACTGCAAATTCCATAGGGAGTTTGTTCATCACTTCTTTTGCATAGCCGTTAACAATCAGCCCCACGGCTTCTTCCGTTGGGATACCACGCTGATTGCAGTAAAACAGCTGTTCTTCGCTGATTTTGCTTGTGGTGGCTTCGTGTTCCACAATAGCAGTGTCATTTTGCACATCAACGTATGGAAAAGTGTGTGCACCACATCGGTTGCTTAAAAGCAAACTGTCACACTGAGTGTGATTGCGACAACCGTCCGCATTCGGGGCTACTTTCACAAGTCCGCGATAAGAATTTTCACTTTCTCCGGCGGAAATTCCCTTGGACACTATTGTGCTGCGACTGTTCCTGCCTATGTGTATCATCTTTGTGCCTGTATCTGCCTGCTGCTTGTTTTTTGTTACAGCCACGGAGTAAAATTCTCCAACACTACCTTCGCCTTGAAGCACACAACTCGGATATTTCCAAGTGATTGCAGAACCTGTTTCCACTTGCGTCC
>SAMEA3663271__coassemble_691_pt1 | contig 9503 bp, 6 predicted proteins | sample SAMEA3663271__metabat2_low_PE_018 | metagenome-assembled genome bin SAMEA3663271 (sample SAMEA3663271) | pig gut metagenome | biome: pig gut; feature: pig-associated habitat; material: faeces | place: China | collected 2013
TGCATTTACTGCACTTGGTGGAGATTTATCCACACTAAACCAAAACCCTGCAGGTATTGGCATATACCGTAAAAGTGAAATCGGGTTTTCGCTTGATATCAATATGACTTCATCTGATTTAGAAACGCGAAGCGGAACATTTAATGACAGCAAGACTCACGCCTTCTGTAATAATTTCGGTTATGTAGGTGCAATAAGTCTTGATAATGAAATTTTGAAAAATTTCAACTGGGGCGTGTCATACACAAGAGCAGCAAGTTTCAATCGTTCATACCGCATGGGACGTGATGGCAACTATGTTACATTAACAAATTCTCTAAGCAATTACATAGCTTCATTCACTTCCGGTTCGCCTGCAAACTTAACGGACTCTGACTATCCTGACAAATTTAATCCTTATTTTGACGGAAATGCAGACTGGCTAAGTATCCTTGCATATCAAGGAAGTATTATTTCCTACAACGGCCATAATGGTTATTATGGTCTATGGAATAATAACACAAGAGGTGATATGTACAATATCGTAAGAGAACGCGGATACGTAGATGAATATTCTATTGATTTTGGAGGGAATTTATGTGATATTGTATATTGGGGCGTTGGCTTCGGCATCACTGATATTAGTTTGAATCAATTTTACGTTTATGACGAACAATTAGAAAATGCGAGTGTTCCCGTAGGTGATTTGGGTAGCCCTATTGGAGGCTCTGCATACGGTTCAGGTGGATATACACTTGAAAGCCATAAGTTAATAACAGGTTCCGGTTTTAATTTCAAAACAGGGGTCATAGTTAAGCCTATAAATGAACTCCGTTTAGGAATAGCTGTCCATACTCCGACTTATTACAAACTTACTCAAGAATTCAAGGGATACCTTGATTACGGTTTTGACTACGATGCCGGAGGATATATTGAAGGTAACAAAGGAACTGAATTCGGTTATTTTGATTGGAAATTACAGACACCATGGAAACTTATGCTTGGTGCAGCAGGTGTTATTGCCGGACGCGGAATAATCAGTGCAGACTATGAATACGCAGCATACGACAAAATGAAGATAAGCGATCGTGCTGACTATTATGACTATACAGCGGAAAACGAAGATATAAAGTCATACTATAAACCACAACACACAGTAAGACTTGGTGCCGAATATCGTGTTACACCTGAGTTCTCCATAAGAGCCGGATACAATATTCAGAAATCTGCAGTAGAACAGGAGGCTTACGATGGTCTTAAGCAAAATGGACAAACATACGAAATTATCACAGGAGGTCTAAACACCTCATATTCATTTGATAACAAAACAGACTATATCACATTTGGTTTAGGTTATAGATACAAAGCCTTCTACGTTGATATGGCGTACGTACATAAAACAAGAGAATCCGCTTACCGCACTTACACAAACTATAGCAATGTTATTAACTTCAAAAATAAGCTGACAACAAAAGAAGATAATATTGTACTTACTGCAGGATTCAAATTCTGAAAAAATAACAAATATTATAAATAAGAAAAGAGGTTGTTCTATTGAAAGCAACCTCTTTTCTTTGACCTATAATCTTGCCACACAATCCAGAATCATTGGCAAGAGCTGAACATTTACATTGTATGACATCAATTCCACCTTTGAATTGTTTATTGCTTTTATCACTCCTGAAGTGCCCTCGGAATGACGTTCTGCTGCCAGTTCGTAACTATTAACACATTCCGGTATGTTATGCATTGCCAAATATATATTACCCAAGAAAATATATTTTTCTGCGGTTGGATTAGAAAGTATCCCTTTCTTCATATATTTCAATGCAGCATCGTAATCATGTTTTTTGAAACAGCAGTTTGCCAAAAACAACTGTGCTTGCTCATTGTTAGGTTGCAAATAATCCACTTTTTGCATCACCGATAAAGCCTGGTCGTATCTATCAAGAGCTGCCAAAGAATTAGCTTTACGTAATAAAGCATTGATGTTATTCGGCTCCATAATGAGCAAATCTTCAATATATTCAAGTGCTTCTTGATGTCTGCCAAGTGACTGCAAACTTTGAACAATTTTACTTATTGTCCATTTACTATTGGAATCGAGCAATTCTGCTTTTTTATAGTAATCCAACGCTTTCTGAAAATTTGATTCCAATTGGTAACAATACCCTATTTTCTGCAATATTTCCACAGACACCGCAAAGTCTTTCTCAAGATAAAGCATTAGTGGCAATGATTCACCATAATATTTATGTTTGAAATAGAACTCGGATATCATCAAAATATCAGACCCGTCTTTTGAAGAAAATAATTTGGTTGCAGTGCAATTTGAAACATCTATTGATTTTTCAAAAGGGTTTACTGTCTCTGAACCGCGGAAAAGATACACAAATCTATACAGGTTTAGCACAAAATTATTGACAGCATGCCTTTTTATGTCTTCTTGAGGAATTTCAATAGCTGAATATTCTTCAAGTCCCATTTTAGACAATTTGAGTTGATTAGAAAGGGCATTCTTCTGGTCTCCGGAAATAAATTGTCCGCTGTAAAGTAATGCTATAGAATACTTGTCATTATCACAAAGTCCCGGTGTAGTCTTAAACAAACTATCAAGGTTTTCTGCCATATCATTACCTTTGAGATACGAATTAGAAGAATCAAACGGTGCGAACCAGTTTGCTGCAACATTAAAGAATGGAAAAAATTTAAGTTGTTTGAAGGTGGACATATAAATATCCGTTCCCTCTTTTTGCAACTTATACATTTCCTGCATCTTATCTGCAAATTTTGATTCTTGCATTTTTTCCAACCATTCCGGATTTTCTTCAATACTCTGAATGTCAAATGTACTTTCATCAATATTCATTGAAGAAAAGTAACTATTGATATCATTTTGCATTTTTTTGAGTTCCGGAATTATCTCATCATTTATTTTCTTGTTAATCCTTTTGGTATCTGTTGGTTTAACAATTTCAAAAAGTACTAATCTCACATCTTCTTCCCAGCTTTTGCATTGTGCCGCAAGATAGATATTCTTTTTCAGATTTGTGGTTATGGGACGCGAAGAATTGTGTAGAAGCGATAAAATTGCACAAGCGAGTGCCACCATTGCTACGTTTGAATCCGGTGTATTTATATAAATACGGTATGTCTCAAATAAAAGCACTGTCTTTTGTGCATCAAAAAATTGCAGATTTGACAATAATAACGATGGCAAAACTTTTATAAGCACATTAGCTGGTATTTTGCCGGATAAAAGAAAATCATTTAGGGAATCATAGTCAATTACTTCTATTGGGAAATTATTCCAAATTGATGTAAAAATTACGTTTTCGCAAATTTCCCTATTCTCTTGAGTATTCTTATATGTCTGAACTATTTCACCGCTATCTGTTTTAATCGTCAGTTCTATTATTTCTTTATTTGCTTTGCTTATCATCTGATTATATACACCGATTGCTGTATATATATTTTGCGGAAAGGGAAATTGGTACTTAATTGAATTAAAATATTTTTCTGATTTAATATCAACTTTGCTTTTACATTTGTCCAAAATTGTGTAGGCGTCGCAAAGGAAATCGTTGTAATAATTTCCTCTTTCTGAATCTTCTACACCACGACTTAAGTACGAAAGCATACTGCGGTACCCTTCTTCCAGGTTTTTACAGCGGTATGAAAGCGTATCATCAAAAGAAGTAATACTCTTTAATTCAACAAGTGCGTCAAGAAGTTGTTTATTGTCAAGCAACTTTTCTATTGAGGCGATTTTCTCTTTTAATTGTGCGGAATCCATATAGATGATAAACAATTGAACGATTCTTACAATTGTTATAACAAATATCTTGCCAAAAAAGCGGCTTTATGGGCCGCTTTTTTTATCGGATTTTTGTAATTAGTCTAATTTATGAATTACAAGTCCTGAACGAAGTTTTGGTTCAAACCATGTAGTTTTTGGTGGCATGATATTGCCGGAATCTGCTATATCCATTAGCTGCTTCATAGAAACCGGATATAGAGCAAGTGCAACTTTCATCTCACCACTATCCACACGACGTTTAAGTTCACCGAGACCTCTAATACCACCAACGAAGTCTATTCTTTTATCTGAGCGGAGGTCTGTGATACCGAGGATATCTCGCAATATCAAATCGCTGGAAATTGTAACATCAAGAACACCTATAGGGTCGGAATCATTGTACCTGCCTGCTTTTGCTGTCAGAGAATACCATTTTCCCTCCAAGTATAGAGAAAAATTATGCAAACAACATGGAGTGTATATTTCACTACCTTTATCTTCTACATCAAAGTTTTCACGCACTTTATCAAGGAACTGTTCAGAAGTAAGACCATTAATATCCTTTACTACGCGGTTGTAGTCAATAATTTTAAGGTGAGATGCAGGGAATGCAACAGCAAGAAAATAATTATACTCTTCATCACCCTTATGGTTCGGATTTGATTTAGCTTTTTCATTTCCTACAAGTGCTGCAGCTGCAGTGCGATGATGACCGTCTGCAATATATAGGTATGGAATTTTTTCAAATTCTTCCGTTATGGTCTGAATTATATCATTGTCATTTATTACCCAAAAATGATGACCGAAACCGTCTTCTGCTACAAAATCGTACTCGGGTTCACCGGCAGTGACTTCCTTAATGATTTTTTCCAATTTTTCATTATCCGGGAATGCAAAGAACACCGGTTCAACATTGGCATTGTTGATTCTTACGTGCTTCATGCGGTCTTCTTCCTTATCGCGACGAGTAAGCTCATGCTTTTTAATCTTACCTGTCATATAGTCTTCCACGTATGCAGCAATCACAATTCCGTACTGTGTTCTGCCATTCATTGTTTGAGCATAAATGTAGTAATGCTCTTTATCATCTTGAACAAGCCAACCTTTTTGCTGGAACATATTAAAGTTTTCTACTGCTTTAACATATACCTTAGGGTCATGCTCATCTGTACCGGGAACAAAATCAATTTCCGGTTTGATGATATGATATAACGATTTTTCATTTCCTTCAGCCTCTTTGCGTGCTTCTTCGGAATTTAGCACATCGTATGGACGAGAAGCTACTTTAGTTACAAGTTCTTGTGGAGGTCGTAATCCACGGAATGGTTTTATCTTAGCCATGGTAAAAGATAGTGTTTAATTTATTTGCATATTTATTTATAAGGGTTTGCGTATAATTGTCTGCTCTCGGTCCGGACCTACGGAAACGATAGTAATTGGAGTTTCAAGTTCCTTTTCAAGGAATTTTATGTATGAAACAAAATTTTCCGGGAACTCTGCTTCACATTTAGTCTTCGTCATATCGCAATTCCAACCGGGAAGAGTTTTATAAACCGGCTTGATTTTAGAATCATCAACATCAAACGGAAAACGTTCTGTTTTAACACCTTCTATTTCGTATGCCACACAAGCTCTGATTTCATCAAATCCGTCAAGTACGTCACTTTTCATCATAATAAGTTGCGTGACACCATTAAGCATAATTGAATACTTCAGTGCAACAAGGTCTATCCAACCGCAACGACGTTCTCTGCCTGTAACGGCACCATATTCATGACCAATATCACGAATTTTGGCACCGACTTCATCGTGAAGTTCTGTCGGGAATGGCCCGCTACCTACACGAGTGCAATAAGCTTTGAAAATACCAAAGACTTCCCCTATTTTGTTTGGTGCTACACCTAAACCGGAACAAGCTCCCGCACATATAGTATTTGACGAAGTCACAAATGGATACGAGCCGAAATCTACATCAAGAAGAGTCCCTTGTGCACCTTCGCAAAGTATGCTCTTACCCTGTTGTAGATAATTGTTTATCTCATATTCACTGTCAATAATATCATAATCTTTTATGTATTCAATAGCATTAAGCCACTTTGCCTCAAGTTCTTTTATGTCAGGATTTTCACCCATAGATTTAAGGATATCCAAATGGCGATTCTTTGCATTTGAATATTTTTCTTCAAAATTATGATAAACATCTCCAAGACGTAAACCGTTTCTACTTGTTTTGTCCGTGTAAGCAGGGCCGATACCTTTACCTGTAGTACCTATCTTACCCTTACCTTTAGCCTTTTCATTAGCTGCATCAAGCAAACGATGTGTAGGCAAAATAAGATGCACTTTTTTTGAAATTTTCAGCACTTTTTTCAGGTCTATTCCACTTTGCTCCAAAGCACAAGCTTCTTCCATAAATAATACAGGGTCTAACACTACACCATTTCCTATTATATTTATTTGTCCGTGTTGAAAAATACCTGAAGGAATAGAACGCAGCACATATTTCTTGCCATCAAATTCCAATGTATGACCCGCATTCGGTCCTCCTTGAAAACGTGCCACAATATCATAATGTGGCGTAAGCACATCAACTACTTTACCTTTGCCTTCATCGCCCCATTGGAGCCCCAATAATACGTCTATTTTCATTTTGTTATGAATTATTTTTTAATTCTTTTTTCATTTTTCTACTACACGTTGAGCATATTCCATAAACGTATGCGGAATAATACTCAGCATGAAACGTGCGAGATTTTACCCTTGAAAGCTCTTTAAGGATTTCCGGAGCTCGCACTTCCTTCACCTTTCCGCAAAAACGGCAAACAAGGTGATAATGATTTTCTTGAGGAGTTCCCGCAACCCTTTCGTATTGAGCAGGCTGATTATCAAACTGATGTTTCCTCACAAGACCGGCTTGCACAAAAAGTTGCATACAATTATATAATGTAGCCCTGCATACATGATAAGAATCCGCCTCAAGCACTTCTAACAGCGAATCTACATAAAAATGCTGAGACATCTCAAACACTTTGTCTAAAATGGCATAGCGTTCGGGTGTCTTGCGTAGATGCTTTTCCTCAAGATATCGAGTGAGGGAAGCTCTCGCATCTTCTTTTAGTCTATCCTCTGTCATTTCGCTTACAAAGATAACTTAATTTTTTCCTTTTTCCAATAATGTCACAAAAAATTATCTATACCATATTTTTCCATACTGACTTATTAGACTGAAATTCAATATCATACAAAATTGCACACAAAATAACTGCCATTTTTTATTAAAAAAAATCAACAAAAATTTGCACAATTCAAAACTTAGTAATAACTTTGCACTCGTTAAACGCAAAACGACTAAGGAGAGATGGCAGAGTGGTCGATTGCGGCGGTCTTGAAAACCGTTGAGGGTAACACCTCCGGGGGTTCGAATCCCTCTCTCTCCGCAATAAGTACTTTGAGACTCATTTTTGAGTCTCATTTTCTTTATATATGCTTAATTGCTAAAAGGGGTCATATTCAAAAGGCGGTTGAATTGTAAGAAACTACCCGAGTGAGCAATATTTCAGGCACATTACTTGGAATGTCTGAAAAAAAGAAAGGGATATCTGTTACTCATCTGAACTGGCTACGGAAGGCCTTTACCTTTCGTTGAACGACTCCGCTCCCCGCCATTTGTCAATCGATGTATTTAATAGTTGAGGATAGTATCGTAGTGATTCCGGAGTGTCTCTGTTAAGGTGGTGAACTATCCGCAGTACGTGCGGTCAACCTTGTCATACTACCGAGCAAGATTGTTTCAGCGATTATTCTTCTTAATCTATACTTGTTCTGTTCTCACAAGATTTTGTATATCCTGCCATTAGAGAAAACTCAATTATGTGTTTCACTTTTTGGGCGGAGAATTTTTACATCAGTATTGTACTTGCGATTTGAACTATTTCTGATTATCTAATTATGACAATATGGTGTAACAGTAATGTGAAAAATAATTAAGGAAATTTGAACAAAAATAATAGATTTTGGGTAATATCAAATAAAAGGCATTTTTATACCTTTGCAAAATATAAATCAAAAAACTATGAACTATCAAAATTCGTTTGCATTTTTTTTAATATTCTTTCTATTTGCCACTTCATGCTCCAATAATAAACAGGTAGAAGCTAAAATGGCTAATGTAAAAACTATTGTCGTTAATTGTAATTCGTCAGACAATATTATGGAATTTCCGGGTAAAGTAGTTGCTGCGGAAGAAGTAAATGTTTCTTTTAAGGTAAACGGCACATTGCAGAAGATTCTCGTAAAAGAAGGCGAAAGATTCAGGAAAGGGCAAGTGCTTGCGGAAATGGATAATAGTGACTATATTATCCAATTAAATGCAGTTCAAGCAGAATACAACAAAGTAAAAGCTGAAGCAGAGAGAGTAATAGCACTTTACAATGACAGTGTTGCTACCCCTGACGCATACGACAAAGCCAGATATGGACTTCAGCAAATAAGTGCTAAGTATGAAAATGCTAAAAATCAACTCTCATACACCAAGATTTATGCTCCTTTTGATGGTATAATGCAGAAACATATTTTTGACGGAGGCACTATCGTTTCTGCGGGAATGCCTGTTGCATCAATTATTTCTGCAGATATTCCTGAAATAGAAATCAGCATACCTGTTTCCACATATATTAACAAAAATCAAATAGGCTCTGTTTATGCAAAATTTGACTATATGAAAGAAGATGTAAAATTAGGCATAATCAGTATTTCCCCAAAAGCGAATGCAAATCAATTATACACAGTTAGGTTATCTATTCCGCACAATATTTCCCCTACTCCGACACCGGGAATGAGTGCAAGCGTTAAATTGTTTTTAGAACGTGGCAATGCTGAAAATATAATTCCCACATCGGCTATCTTCCAAGACGGAGATGCTCAATACGTTTGGATTGTAACAAACGATACTATTGCACAAAAAAGGGAAGTAAGCATAAAAACACTTCGCAACGATGGCACTGCCATAATATCTTCAGGACTTGAAAACGGAGAAAGAATAATCACTGCCGGAGTTCACAAAATCCGTCAAGGACAAATAGTATCCGTAATGGAAGAACCGTCTAAAACCAATATAGGAGGTCTGCTATGATAGATTTTGGGAAATTTGCTTTCAAAAACAAGAAGCTCATATATTTTTTTATTGCAGTCCTGATTTTTGGAGGTCTGTACTCGGCTTACGAAATGAGCAAACTTGAGGACCCGGAAATAAAGGTAAAAATGGCTATGGTGGTTGCTGTCCGTCCCGGTGCATCAGCTCATGAAATGGAAATGGAAGTGACCGAACCAATAGAAAAGAATATTCGCACTATTGGAGAATTGGACAATGTACAAAGTTGGTCTTACAACGATATGGCAATACTCCAAGTGGAAATGAAACGCACCGTAAAAGATGATGACATTGAGCAATGTTGGGATATGCTACGCAGAAAGATAAACGATGTTGCTGCAACACTTCCAAGTGGAACTTCCGTACGAATACAAGATGATTTCGGACTTGTGTATGGTATGTTTTACGCACTCACAGGTGAATCTATAAGCCATCGTGAACTTTGCGAGTACGCTCGCATGATTCAACGAGAAATTACGGATATTGAGGGTGTTGGCAGAGTTGCTATTTATGGGGAAAAGGAGGAATGTATAGATATTAAAATGTTGCCGGACAAAATGGCCTCTCTTGGAGTTT
>SAMEA3663271__coassemble_717_pt1 | contig 9287 bp, 5 predicted proteins | sample SAMEA3663271__metabat2_low_PE_018 | metagenome-assembled genome bin SAMEA3663271 (sample SAMEA3663271) | pig gut metagenome | biome: pig gut; feature: pig-associated habitat; material: faeces | place: China | collected 2013
CTCCGAGGTTCGATATGTGTGGGTGGTGTCTCCGTGTCCCTACGTTAAGCCTCTCCGAGGCTGAACGCAGGGCTAACCACAATTGCAGTCCCGACGGGACTGCTCACATGTGCCGTATCTCCGACACGGCACACGTTCCCTAATTCTCTACACCATACCTACTGCACTGCTCTGCGGAGTGACCCTGCCCCATCAGCGTTTCGGAGATACGCTGATGGGAAGAAGCCTCGGAGAGGCTTCAGTTATGGTTAACGCCGGGTTCTGTGTCGGAGACACTTAACCCGGTGATAATGAACGACCTATAATATACGAGCTTCGGAGATGCTCGGTTGTGATAATGAATTTGCGGAGAGAACCCACATCATATTTTGCATCTTGACTTTATCACAGTTCTCTCCACCTGTTTACTTGTAATGTCACGGCCATGAAAGAAAAAAGAAGGCATATAAACTTTCATTCACACTCTATTCACCAAGATTCATTTCTCAAATCGTCAATTTACACTAAAAATTCATTTTAACTATATTTATACACCTTATTATAGCGTAATTGACAAAAATTTAGTAATTTTGCACGATTTTACGAAGTTAAAAAACTCATTATAAGAAACATTTTATGAATCCAATTAAAAAAACCATCACCCTTGCGGACGGACGAGAAATTACACTCGAAACCGGAAAACTGGCAAAGCAGGCTGATGGAGCGGTTGAGTTGCGCATGGGCAACACTATGCTCTTGGCAACTGTTTGCTCTGCTAAGGAAGCAGGCGAAGGCGTAGATTTTATGCCACTTCAAGTTGAATACAAAGAAAAATTTTCATCAGCAGGACGTTTCCCCGGAGGTTTCCTCAAACGTGAAGGCCGTGCCTCAGACTATGAAATTCTTACAGCACGTCTCGTGGACCGCGTTCTGCGTCCACTCTTCCCGGATAACTACCACGCAGACACATTTGTGAACGTCACTATGTACTCTTCCGATGGCGTTGACATGCCTGACGCACTTGCAGGACTTGCAGCTTCCGCTGCTATTGCAGTCAGCGATATTCCATTCAACGGTCCTATCTCTGAAGTACGCGTTGCACGCATTGACGGCGAATTTGTCATCAACCCTACTTTCGAGCAAGTGGAAAAAGCCGACATGGAACTTATGGTAGGTGCCACTTACGACAACATTATGATGGTGGAAGGCGAAATGGACGAAGTTTCTGAACTTGACCTCCTCAACGCACTCAAAGCAGCACACGCTGCAATCAAAGAGCAATGCAAAGTTCAAATGGAACTCGCTGAAGCCGCAGGTGCAACAGTTAAACGTGAATACTGCCACGAAGTAAACGACGAAGAGCTCCGCAAAGACGTTCATGACAAATGCTACGACAAAGCTTACGCCATCGCTAAAGCAGGAAGTGCCGACAAACACTGGCGTCAAGACTCTTTCGACGCTATCTGCCAAGAATACATCGATGCACTCCCGGAAGAAGAAAAAGAAGAAAAAGAACCACTCGTAAAACGCTACTACCACGACGTGGAAAAAGAAGCAGTTCGCCGTTGCATCCTTGACGAAGGTATCCGCCTTGACGGACGTAAAACCACAGAAATTCGTCCTATCTGGATTGAAACAGATTACCTTCCGGGTCCTCACGGCTCTGCAATCTTCACTCGCGGTGAAACACAATCACTCTCCACTGTTACACTCGGCACAAAACTCGACGAGAAAATCCTCGACGAAGTGCTCATGCAAGGACGCGAACGCTTCCTCCTCCACTACAACTTTCCTCCATTCTCCACAGGCGAAGCAAAAGCATCTCGCGGTGTAGGACGTCGTGAAATCGGACACGGAAACCTCGCACACCGTGCACTCAAACGCATGCTCCCGGACGATTTCCCATACGTTTGCAGAGTTGTCAGCGATATTCTTGAATCCAACGGCTCATCTTCAATGGCTACAGTATGTGCAGGTACACTCGCACTCCTTGATGCCGGTGTGAAAATGAAACGCCCTGTAAGCGGTATCGCAATGGGACTTATAACAGACACGGAAAGCGACAAATATGCAATCCTCTCCGACATCCTCGGTGACGAAGACCACCTCGGAGATATGGACTTCAAAGTTACAGGTACTCGCAATGGTATCACCGCTACACAAATGGATATCAAGTGCGACGGACTCTCATACGAAATCCTTGAACGTGCACTCAACCAAGCTCGCGACGGAAGACTCCATATCCTCAACCTCATAGAACAAGCAATGCCGGCTCCACGCGAAGACTATAAGCCTCACGTGCCACGCATCGTCACTATGACTATTCCTAAAGAACTCATCGGAGCGGTAATAGGTCCGGGTGGAAAAATCATTCAAGGTATCCAAGAAGAAAGCGGTGCTACAGTATCTATCGATGAAGTTGAAGAAGGCGGCTATATAGAAGTAGCAGCAGCAAACAAAGCTTCTATCGACAAAGCACTCGAAATGATAAACGCAATTGTGCAACTTCCGGAAGAAGGAAAAGTCTATACAGGTACAGTACGTTCAATCTTGGAATTTGGAGCATTCGTAGAATTTATGCCAAACCGTGACGGACTCCTCCACATCTCGGAAATATCTTGGGATAGAATTCCTGACATGGAATCATCAGGCATCAAAGAAGGCGACACTTTAGAAGTAAAACTCATAGAAATTGACAAAAAAACCGGCAAATATCGCCTCTCTATGCGTGCACTTCTCCCAAAACCCGAAGGATACGTAGAACGCGAACGCCAACCACGCGAAAACGGAGAACGACGCAACAACGACCGCGGACCTCGCCGTGATAACAACCGTGGACCTCGTCGCGACAACAACCGTCCTCGCCGTGACAACCACGACAAAGAATAAATCCCACACATTATATTATAGTGCAAAAATCCCGGCTCATCACCGGGATTTTTTTGTATCTTGGAGTCTGTTTCTAAAATAGGCATAAAAAAAAGTCGCTGATTTTCAGCGACTTCAAATTTTATTTCAGTGGTGCCACCAGGAATCGAACCGGGGACACAAGGATTTTCAGTCCTTTGCTCTACCAACTGAGCTATGGCACCATTGGCTAATTGCGTTGCAAAGGTACGACTATTTTTTTAATTGTGCAAACTTTTTGTAAACTTTTTTATTTTGCAATGCGGAAATTTGTAATTTCAACAGATTATCTACAAGTTATTAACAGTGTAATATGCTGTAATCAAAGAAAATAGCAAAGTTATCAACATTGTGTTAATAACTTTGCTATTTTTGTATTTGTCAGGATTTATTATAGACCGAATTCTTTTTTGAGAGTATCTACATAGTCAAGTTTTTCCCATGTGAAAAGTTCGACTTCCAGCACTTTATCCGGTTCGTATGGTGAATGGAAAGTTTTTGTCACCACTTTGCTTGTACGTCCGAAGTGTCCGTAAGTTGCTGTTTCTTTGTAGATTGGGTTGCGGAGTTTGAGACGGCGTTCTATTGCTGCAGGACGCATATCAAAGATTTGAGACACTTTTGAGGAAATTTCCGCATCTGAGAGTGCGATTTTTGCAGAGCCTAAAGTGTTTACGTAAAGACTAACCGGCTGTGCCACTCCGATAGCGTATGCCACCTGGACGAGAGCACGGTCTGCAACGCCTGCCGCTACAAGGTTTTTAGCGATATGGCGTGCTGCGTATGCTGCTGAGCGGTCCACCTTTGAAGGGTCTTTACCGGAAAATGCACCACCACCGTGTGCTCCGTGACCTCCGTAAGTGTCAACAATAATTTTTCGTCCTGTCAGTCCCGTGTCTCCGTGAGGACCACCGATAACAAATTTTCCGGTCGGGTTTACGTGGAGAACGTAATTATCGTCCCATAGGTTTCTGATATCTTCCGGGAGTGCGGCTTTCACTCGCGGGATAAGCACTTTTTCCACGTCATCGCGGATAATTGCAAGCATCTTCTCATCTGCCTGCTCTTGTGTGAGAGTTGCAGACGGCTTGATGAAATCATCGTGCTGGGTGGAAATTACTATTGTGTGGATTCGGACAGGCTTGTTTTGCTCATCGTATTCCACAGTTACCTGGCTTTTTGAATCCGGACGAAGATAAGACACTTTTTCTCCGTGAATATTCACATACGTCATAGCATCACCTGCTTGACGAATACTTGAGAGTTCCTTCAGCAGAGCATGGCTGAGAGTAACGGTGAGCGGCATAAACCATGGAGTTTCATTTGTAGCATAGCCAAACATCATACCTTGGTCACCTGCACCTTGGTCTTCCGGATTAGAACGGACAACTCCCCTATTGATATCCGGGCTCTGCTCGTGGAGTGCGGAAAGGATACCGCAAGAGTTGCCGTCAAACATTATTTCGCTGTTGTTATAGCCTATTTCGTTAATAACATTGCGAGTGACGCTTGTAAGGTCAATGTATGCCTCGGATTTCACCTCACCTGCAATCACCACCTGACCTGTAGTGACAAGAGTTTCGCACGCAACCTTGGAGTTAGGGTCGTGTGCAAGAAATTCATCAAGGATAGCATCGGAAATTTGGTCAGACACTTTGTCCGGGTGTCCTTCAGAAACGGATTCTGATGTGAAAAGATAGTTCATAACAATTTTCGGTTAAGTAAGTTAGACATATCTCTTCATGGGGGATAGCGGTGTTCGGAACTCCGCCGTGCATTATTTCGCAAATGCGAATTTTAGCATTTTTTATGGGTGGTTGCAAGCAGCCAAATCTGTCCACCATGAATTGAGACTGCAAAGGTAGCCTTTTTTTCGCTTTTGTGCAAGACTATGCCGATAAAAAATAGTGTGTATGATATAGATGTAACTATATTTTTTTGCGTTAATGCGAAAATTGGGACATTTTTTTGTAACTTTGCTATCTAAATACGTATTTTCCCCCTTAAAGCACCTTAAACATGGCAGAAAACGACATCATTGACCCTCAAGAAACGCCGGAAGAAGTTCCGGCTACGGAGTCTTCACTTTCCGTTACGGAAAACAGCGATGTAGTAAAGTACCACCTCCGCGGAATGTACCGCAACTGGTTTCTTGAATACGCTTCATACGTAATCATTGAGCGTGCCGTCCCGCATATTGACGACGGGCTTAAACCTGTTCAACGTCGCATACTGTACTCTATGGAAACGCTGGACGATGGCAGGTACATCAAAGTGGCGAACATCGTGGGAAATACCATGCAGTACCACCCTCACGGCGATGCTTCCATATATGATGCACTCGTGGGACTTGGTCAAAAAGAATTGCTCATAGACACTCAAGGAAACTGGGGAAACATTCTCACCGGAGCATCTGCCGCTGCCGGACGTTACATCGAGGCTCGTCTTTCCGCCTTTGCACTGGAAACGCTTTTCAATCCTAAAATCACGGAATGGACACCCACCTACGACGGCAGAAAAAATGAACCTGTAGTGCTTCCCGTGAAATTTCCATTGCTCCTTTTCCAAGGAGTGGAAGGCATAGCCGTAGGTTTATCCTCCAAAATTCTTCCACACAACTTCAATGAAATCCTTGATGCCGCCATGGCATACCTTCGCGGCGAAGAATTTACGCTATACCCGGACTTTGCCACAGGCGGATTTATTGACGTAAGCAAATACAACGACGGAGAAAGAGGCGGAAGCGTAAAAATCCGTGCTAAAATAGAGAAAATAGACAATAAAACTCTTGCTATCACTGAAATACCTTTTGGAAAAACAACCGGTGCCGTGATTGAATCTATCCTCAAAGCATTTGAGAAGGGCAAAATAAAAATCCGCAAAGTAGATGACAATACGGCTGAAAATGCACTCATTATGGTGCACCTTCTGCCGGGAACATCATCAGACAAAACTATTGATGCACTATACGCTTTCACAGACTGCGAGGTTTCCATCTCTCCAAACTGCTGCGTAATTTCTGAAGAAAAACCTCACTTTATCGGTGTGAGCGACGTACTGCGACACAGTGCTGAAACCACAAGAACGCTCCTCGGAAAAGAACTGCAGATAAAACTCGATGAGGTTATAGACAAACTACACTTCGCTTCATTGGAAAAAATCTTCATTGAAAACAGAATATACAAAGACAAGCAATTTGAGCAAAGCGAATCCATGGACGCTGCAATCAGTCACGTCCGCGGCAGAATAGAGAAGATTGTGACTAATCCTATCAGACCTATCACGGACGACGACCTTCTCAAACTCATGGAAATAAAAATGAAGAGAATCCTAAAATTCTCTACGGAAGAGGCAGACAAAGTGATTGCTCTCCACAACGAAACAATTGCAGACCTCCGCAACAAACTCGAGCACCTCACGGAATACACTATCGCATGGTATCAGTCGCTTAAAGACAAGTACGGCGAGGCGTACCCAAGACGCACCGTAATCCGAGGCTTTGACAACATCGAGGCGGCAACAGTGGCGGAAGCAAACGAAAAACTCTACATCAATCGCGAAGAGGGCTTTATCGGCACATCACTAAAAAAAGACGAATTTGTGTGCAACTGCTCTATGCTTGACGATGTGATAATATTCTACAAAGACGGCAGATACAAGGTCGTAAAAGTAGCGGAAAAACTCTTTGTGGATAAAAACATTATCCATATCGCCATTTTCAAGAAAAACGATATCCGCACTATATATAATGTGATATATCAAGACGGAAAAGGCGGAACGTACTATATGAAACGCTTTGCCGTGACAGGCGTAACCCGAGACAAAGAGTACAACGTCACACAAGGATTGCCCGGTAGCAAAATATCATGGTTCTCCGCAAACCCAAACGGCGAAGCGGAAGTGGTGAAAGTGACACTAAAACCAAAACCAAGGCTTAAATCACTGCACATAGATATAGATTTCAGTACTTTAGCCATAAAGGGCAAAAACTCTCGCGGAAATATCGTAACCAGAAATGAAGTGTACCGCTTCTCACTCAAAGAAAAAGGAGGCTCCACTCTCGGAGGTCTTAACATCTGGTTTGACCCTGACGTTTTAAGACTGAACACAAACGGCTGCGGCACACTCTTAGGCGAATTTTTCAATGGCGACCAAGTGCTCGTAATCCTGAACAACGGTGAATACTATACATCTAATTACGACATTTCAAACCACTACGAAGACAATATCCTTAGAATAGAAAAATTCAATCCGGAAAAAGTGTGGACAGCAATTCTATTTGATGCAGACCAAGGATTCACATACATCAAACGTTTCACATTCGAATCCTCCGCCAAACGCCAACGCTACCTCACGGAAAACCCGGAATCTCGCCTTATTCTTCTCTCCGACGAATACTATGCACGTTTTGAAGTGTCGTTTGATAGTGAAGACAGTCCTCGCGAACCGCTAATAATTGATGCCGACGATTTTATAGGAATCAAGTCTTTCAAGGCTAAGGGCAAACGTCTCACAACTTTTGAATATTCAGGCATAAAAGAGTTGGAACCGCTCAAGACACTTGAAGAAGAAACAGAGCCGGAAAGCGATGAAACGCTTGAAAATGAAGACAATAACGCAGAAGACAATTCTGCCGCCGAAAACGTTCCTGAAGAGCAGTCAGACCAAGAAATAATAGACGAAATCACAGGGCAAAAACGCCTCTTCTGACATTACTTTTGAAATTTCCGGCAATATTGTCAATTATTTCAAAAGTAATGCAATGTATTGTAATACAATAGTTTAATTTCTTGTTTTTGAAAAAACCGACAATTTTGCCATAATTTTCAAATGGAGTATTTGTTGATAAACCAAATGTTTTTACCATTGAATTTTGTAAAAACTTACATAATATGAGAATTATTTTCAGCATAATAGCGGCACTCGCAGCAATATTCGCATCTGCACAAACGGATACCACTAAAATGGAGATTGTCCGTCCCGTAGTGTCTGCTTACACACTGGAAACAGGTTCGTCACACATCACGGACACTTACCTCTCGCCGCTTAAATACACAGGACTTTCCGCTGCTATCGGCTACGAAAGATGTCAGGCTATGAAATTTTGCCCGGAAAAATGGGTGATGCAACTCCGCCTCACTGCAGGAATGGACTACACTGATAACCCTGCCAAAAACGTAAATATCATGGGATTCGGACTTTCTTCCACATGGGGAATGATACGAAAATTTCGCAACGTTTGGCAAGAGGGACTGCACATTTACGCCGGGGGCAGCACTTCACTGAACCTGGGTGCTCTGTATTCCACAAGAAACGGCAACAACCCCGTATCCGCTAAAGCTTCCTGGACTGTAAACGCCACTGCCATGGCTACTTTCTCTCTCAAAATCAAATCATTACCAATCACACTCCGATACCAACCCACAATACCCATCTGCGGTATTTTCTTCTCACCGGAATACGACCAACTCTACTACGAAATATATAAAGGCAACACAAGCAGAATTGTAAATTTTGCACAGCCGTTTTCATATTTCTATATGGACAACCTCCTCACAGCCGACCTGCGTCTCGGGGGCACAACACTACGCCTCGGCTATCACGGCACTATTCTTTCCACAGAGGTGCATCATATAGTTTGCAATATGTCCTCGCACAATTTCCTGATTGGAATTGCAAACGAATGGGTTACACTCTCGCCTCACAAAAAAATTTCAGATTCTGCAAAAGTAATCTCCTCTATTTACTGAAAAATGAAACGCTTATATTACATATTCGCCTTATTAACAGTATTTTTCACATCTTGCCATAGTGTGGAAGAATATGAAAACGACCCGAAAGGAAATTTTGAGGCACTATGGACTATCCTTGACGAGCACTACTGCTTTTTCCGTGAAAAAGACATAGACTGGGACGAAGTTCATGCCAGATATTCCCGACAGATTTCTCCCAAAATGACACAGCGAGAACTCTTTGACGTATGCTCTGCCATGCTGGAAGAACTACAAGACGGACATGTAAACCTAACGTCGTCTTTTGATGTGTCTTACTACACTAAATGGTGGAGCGACTATCCTCAAAACTATGATGAAAGACTCATCGAGGAACACTATTTCAACTTTGGTTTACGACAAGCATCAAGCCTCAAGTACGGAGTACTGAAAGAAAACGTCGGTTATATCCGCTACGGTTCTTTTTCCGGAGCCGTAGGCGAGGGAAACCTTGACGCAGTGCTCAGTTACCTTGCTACATGTAAGGGGCTTATAATAGACGTTCGCAATAATGGCGGCGGTGATATAACAAATGTGGATATTCTCGTTGCACGCTTTATCACAGAGCGACGACTTATGGGCTACCTCGTGCACAAGAAAAGTCCTGCACGCGACGATTTTTCCGAGCCA
>SAMEA3663271__coassemble_721_pt1 | contig 9276 bp, 7 predicted proteins | sample SAMEA3663271__metabat2_low_PE_018 | metagenome-assembled genome bin SAMEA3663271 (sample SAMEA3663271) | pig gut metagenome | biome: pig gut; feature: pig-associated habitat; material: faeces | place: China | collected 2013
TTTTGCTATAAAACTTGCTTTACAGAGCTTGTTTAATGTCCTCAAACAGGTCCTCAACGTCCTCAAGACCAACGGAAAGACGGATAGTGGTATCCAAAATATCCATAGCCGCACGTTGCTCTGCCGTGAATGGACCAAAGATAGTGGAAGCAGGGTGAATGGCAAGAGTCTTATTGTCAAATAGATTTGTTGCACGCTTGATAAGTTTCAATTTATTCAGAAAATCAAAACAAGCCTGCTCATTTTCAAGGTCAATAGTAATCATTGCACCGCCAGTTTTGCCATACTGTGCCACGAAGATAGCGTGGAAAGGATTATCTTCAAAACCCACGTAGTTCACTTTCTTTATTCCCTTAAGGGTGCGGAGTTTAAGTGCCAGTTCCAGAGTATTTGCAGACTGCATGGTATAGCGAGCATTAAGGTTTTCAAGTCCGAGTGTCTGCATATAAGCCACGTGCGGAGTCATATATGCTCCAAGGTTCATAAGCACCTCGCGACGCATAGTATCATTGAAACCTTCCACTGTGCCATAGTCTATAATAAGTCCGCCTATAGTGGTGGCACCGCCGGAAATATATTTAGTGCTGGAAATAATTTCTATATCCACCCCCAGACTGTGAGAGTCAAACTCTATAAATGGGATAGCAGTGGTGTCTGCCACAAGAGGAGCCCCATGGCTGTGTGCAATTTCCGCAAGCACACGAGCATCTGCCACCTCCAGCTGTGGGTTTGTCATAATCTCAAAGAAAAGGCAGCAAGTATTGTCATCAACAGCGGCCTTCACTTCCTCCGGATTTATAAGGTCAACTGCACGACATTCCACTCCAAAACGAGTTAAAGTCTTGGAAATCAATGCAAATGTATTTCCAAAAAGGTGACGGGAAGTAACAATATTTTTCCCTGCCGCAGCAAGGCTGAAAAGAGTATTGCTGATAGCCGCCATACCGGAATTAACTGCAATCACGTCACGAGCCCCGGTAAGGAGTTTTACTCTGTCTTCAAAATTGATTACAGTAGGGTTAGTAATACGGGAATAATCCGGTTCATTGATTCTGCCACAAAAGGCATCTGCCATAACGGCTGCATTGTCAAACTCATAAGCATCCGTGTGATAAACCGGCATTGCTATAGCACCATAAGCATCACGGTGCGGAAATGGAGTTTGTATTGCTAATGTTTTCTTTTTCATTTAGTTAAAAACAATCTTATTAGAAAAGTTTCTTTGGTTTTGTTGCTTGAAATTCTTTTAGATAGCGAGGTGTGCAGTAAGCCGTATCCAAAAATTCTCTACGAGAATAAGCCCTCTCCGCAAGTGCACACATATCCACAGCAAGCGGTTTGATATCGTCAATAAAAATAGCATTTTCGTGCTTGATAACTTCACGAATTTTGTCACTTCCATTGCCGAAAAATGCCACCTTGCTATCATTCAGCCACTTGTCAAAACTATCCGTCTGAACAATCAGAGGCGTTGGTTCTACAAGAGCATTGAGGCTAAGGTCGTAAATGGCGGTATAGACCTCCATACGGCGAGCATCTATCATAGGAGCATAAAGCACATCAGGCTCAATATCATTGCGAAACATAGCGGAAACAGCCATAAGTTGCAATGTATCAACACCTATCAGAGGCACATCCAGAGCGTATGCCAGCCCTTTTGCCTCGGAAAGACCGATTCTAAGACCCGTGTAACTGCCGGGTCCCATACTCACTGCGATAGCATCGAGTTTAAGTTCTTTTTCACGAGCATAATCAAGACAACGCTTCACATAGCCTGTGAGTAAAGTGGCGTGATTCTGTCCCTCAAAAGTTTCAAGGTGAAATAGAATCATACCCTCTGCCGTCAGAGCGGCGGAGCAAACCTCCGTTGACGTCTCAATATTCAATATTACTGCCATAGTGGTATTATTATAGTGCAAAATTACTCAAAATATACGAAAAATAATAAAAAATAATACAGTATTCTCACAAACCGCCTTCCAAATTTCCCTATTCTACCAAATCTCCGATAATTCCCAAAATTCCTCTAAAAAATTGCCCCAAAAATTATGCTACCCATATTTTAGATGTGCTATAAAATTTGTAACTTTGCACTCTAAAAATTATATGTTTCCAATGTCACAGTTAAAGCAAATTAAAACGGCTCTTATTTCCGTCTTCCATAAAGACGGACTTGATGAAATCATCAAACTGCTCGCTGAGCAAGATGTGAAATTTATCTCTACCGGTGGTACTCGCACTTTCATTGAAAGTCTCGGCTATTCTTGCGAAGCAGTGGAAGACATCACAGGTTACCCTTCTATCCTCGGAGGCAGAGTAAAAACCCTGCACCCAAAAATCTTTGGCGGTATCTTGAACCGCCGCAATAACAAGAGCGACCGCCAACAGACGTTTGCTTACGGAATACCGGAAATAGACCTCGTAATTGTGGACTTATACCCATTCTCGGAAACTGTTGCATCGGGAGCAAATGAAGAAGACATTATTGAAAAAATCGATATCGGCGGCATCTCACTTATCCGTGCCGCTGCCAAGAATTTCAACGATGTGGCTATCGTGGCTTCCAAAAACCAATACGATGCTCTCCGTGAAATCCTCAAAACCTCCGGTGCCGCAACAACAATCGACCAACGCCGCTGGTTTGCACGCGAAGCATTTGCCGTTTCTTCTTCTTACGACACTGCTATCTTCAACTATTTCTGCGGCACAGACTGCGGAAAAGAGAAAAACGCTTTCCGTAGCACTGTATATGGTGAAATGCCACTCAGATATGGAGAAAATCCTCACCAAAAAGGCAGTTTCTACGGCGATTTCTCCGCCATTTTCGAGCAACTACACGGCAAAGAAATTTCATACAACAATCTCCTTGATATTGACGCCGCTGTTGCTCTGATTGCAGACTTTGAGCAACCCACTTTTGCTATTCTAAAGCACAACAATGCTTGCGGAGTTGCTTCACGCGACAGTATCCACACCGCATGGATTGATGCACTCGCAGGAGACCCTGTTTCCGCTTTCGGTGGAGTACTCGTGGCTAACAGAAACATTGATAAGGCTACCGCTGAAGATATAAACAAGATTTTCTTTGAAGTGATTATCGCTCCGGGATATAGCGAAGATGCACTGCAAATTCTCTTCACAAAGAAAAACAGAATTGTGCTCCTAATGAAAGAAACTGCAGTATCACAGCAGCGTTTTCGCTCAGTGCTGAACGGAGTTCTCGTTCAGGACACTGACCTCAAAACGGAAACTCCGGACGACTTGAAGCAAGTGACAAACCGTGCCGTTGATGCTTGCCAAATAGACGACCTTCTCTTTGCTAACAAAATAGTCAAACACTCTAAAAGCAACGCTATCGTCCTCGCTAAAAATCGTCAACTCTTTGCCAGTGGAGTGGGGCAAACTTCTCGAGTAGATGCTCTGAAACAGGCTATCGCAAAAGCGGAATCTTTCGGCTTTGACCTCAAAGGGGCTGTAATGGCATCTGATGCTTTCTTCCCATTTGCAGACTGCGTGGAAATTGCAGACAAAGCAGGTATCACTGCCGTAATACAACCGGGAGGCTCCGTAAGAGACCAAGAAACCATAGACTACTGCAATGCTCACAATATTGCAATGGTGATGACCGGCTTCCGACACTTCAAACACTAATTCACTCTGATTATTTCGTAATTAAAACATAGATAACACAACAAACTATGAGACTTTTCTCACTGACTAAAGAAATTGCCGTGGACCTCGGAACGGCAAACACTATAATCATTCACAACGATAAAATAGTGATAAACGAGCCTTCTATTGTAGCTCTGGACAAGCGTACAGACAAACTCATTGCCGTGGGTAAAGAAGCACAGCAGATGGAAGGTAAGGAAAATGAATATATCCGAACTGTCCGACCACTGCGTGAAGGCGTAATTGCCGACTTCAACGCTGCAGAACTTATGATTCGCGGTCTTGTAAAAAAAGCAAGCTCTAAAAATGCTTGGTTTTCTCCTTCTCTACGTATGGTTATCGGTATTCCTTCCGGGGCTTCCGAAGTGGAACGCCGTGCTGTCCGTGACTCCGCTGAACACGCTAACGGACGTGACGTCTATATGCTCTATGAACCTATGGCTGCCGCTATCGGTATCGGACTTGACGTACAAGCCCCTGAAGGTAACATGATTGTGGATATAGGTGGCGGTACTACGGAAATTGCCGTTATATCTCTCGGAGGTATTGTCACTAATATGAGTATCCGCGTTGCCGGCGACGACCTTACCGAAGATATCCAAGGTCACATGCGTCGTGCTCACAACGTCAAAGTGGGTGTCAGAACTGCTGAACTCATCAAAATTAACGTTGGCTCCGCACTCACGGAACTCGAAAATCCGCCTGAGGACTATATCGTTCACGGTCCTAACCAAATGACTGCACTCCCTATGGAAATTCCTGTTTCTTACCAGGAAATTTCTCACTGCATTGAGAAAACCATCTCCAAAATCGAGGCTGCCGTTCTCGCCGCTTTGGAACAAACTCCACCGGAACTCTATGCCGACATTGTTCGCAACGGTATCTGGCTCGCCGGAGGCGGTGCTATGATTCGCGGTCTTGACAAACGTCTCACAGACAAAATTGGCATCAACTTCCACATTGCAGAAGACCCGCTGCTCGCCGTGGCTAAAGGTACCGGAGTTGCACTGAAAAATATAGAGAACTTCTCATTCCTCATCAGATAATATACTGAGAAAGTGCTTTTTGCCGCATTTTTCCTATAAGCCGAACACCTATGCACGACCTGATAAGTTTTATTATCCGATTCAGCTCATGGTTGGTATTTACCTTCTATGTGGTGTTGTCGTGCATTCTCTTGTGTGACAACAACCCTTTCCAGCATCACGTGATTCTCACGTCTGCAAATAGTGTGTCTTCTGCTGTATATGGCGTGGCAAATAACGTCACCTCTTACTTTAATCTCCGTAGCATCAACGAGGACTTGCAACTCCAAAATGCAGAACTGGAAACGGAAGTGATTGCACTCAGAAATCAAGTGGCGGCATATAAACTGCGTGACTATGCAAACTCCGTGCAGACCATTGAACCTCTCCGACAATACGGGTTCATCATCGCACACGTTATAAACAACAGTATCAGCAAGCCTTACAACTATATCACTATAGAAAAAGGCTCTGCCGACGGATTGCGACCGGAAATGGGTGTTGTGGACCAAACAGGAGTAGTAGGTGTGGTGAACATTGTGGGTGAACACTATAGCCGCATCATTTCGCTGCTGAACCCGGACTTGCGTATTTCCTGCAAACTGAAGGGTAGCGAAGTTTTCGGCTCACTCGTTTGGGACGGCAAAAAATCCGATGAGGCTCTGCTGGAAGAACTGCCCAAGCACACCGTTTATGAAGAAGGCGACACTATCATCACCAGCGGATACTCTTCTATGTTCCCGGAGGGAATACCCGTGGGAATAGTTATGAAATCCGCCACTGCAGACGATGACAACTTCTTCACACTCAGGATTAAACTCCTCACGGACTTCTCACAACTCTCTACAGTGAGAATTATTGAAAACAAGCGTATTGACGAAATAAAAGAAGTGGAAGCCTCAGACTTGCACAAAGAAGAATAGAAAAACTGCGGAACTGTCCTTTTGGGGCTGTAATCCGCATAAGACTAAAAAAGCAATGCTGCGAACGATAATAGAATTTGCTATATTGTACGTGATTATGGTAGTATTTCAGGTTGTTGTATTCAACCACCTGGTGCTGTGGGGCATAGCCGTGCCGCTTGTGTTTATTTATTGGCTCGTACGCCTGCCCGTGACAACAGGCACAAACCTCACACTCACCCTTGCTTTCCTCATCGGTCTCAGCATAGACATCTGCTCGGACACTCAGGGCATGAACTCTCTTTCCTGCACCATTGCTGCGGCTCTAAGGTTACCTATTCTCCGACTTTACTTCCCGCGAGAAGAAGACCTTACAGACCCGGAACCCTCTATTCGTTCCCTCGGTAGCGGTATTTATATGAAATACCTGCTCACATTCGTAACAGTGTATTGCGCTGTATTTTTCATCGTGGAAGCATTCACTTTCTTCCGCCCTCTGCAACTTTTGCTACGCATATGCTGCAGCACTCTGATTTCATTTGTTATTATCCTCGCCATTGACAGCCTAATATACAAACGCCGTGAGAAAAGACTATAATTTAGAAAAAAGAAAATACGTCATTGGCGGGTTTATCATAGTCATTTTCATTATTTACGTAATCAGGCTTGCCGGACTGCAATTGGGTGATGACAAGTACAAAATATATGCAGACAACAATGCTTTCCTGAACAAGGTGATATATCCCTCTCGCGGACTTATCTACGACCGTAACGGAGAACTGATTGTGTATAACCAGCCGGCTTACGATGTGATGATGATTCCGCGTGACGTGGAAAATTTTGACACTGTCGATTTTTGCCGAACTCTTGACATCACCGTTGAGCAACTCAGAAAACGTTTTTACGACATGAGGCACACTCCGGGATACTCCTCTTACACGCCACAACGCCTCATCACTCACCTCTCCGCTCAAGACTATGGTAAACTACAGGAAAAACTATACCGATATCCCGGACTTTTTATCCAAAAACGAATCTTGAGGCAGTACAACCACTCCACGGCTGCCAATGTGCTCGGAAACATCAGAGAAGTATCACCAAAAGACATTGAACGTGACCCATACTATCAGCGTGGCGACTATATCGGCGACTTGGGAGTGGAAAAAAGCTACGACGAGTACCTCCGAGGAGTCAAAGGAGTGGAAATTCTCCTCCGCGACGCATTGGGACGTATCCAAGGACGATACCTGAATGGAGCACACGATATTGCTCCTGTTTCAGGTAAAAACCTCAAACTCAGCATTGACCTTGAGTTGCAACAGTATGCGGAAAGCCTTATGGTGAACAAAATCGGTGCTGTGGTGGCTATAGAACCTAAAACCGGTGAAATTCTCGCACTCGTGTCTTCACCTACTTACGACCCAACTCTCCTCGTGGGACGTCAGCGTGGTGAAAGTTACAGAAACTTGCTGAACGACAAATACAAACCTCTCTTTGACCGTGCACTTATGGCTGCATACCCTCCCGGCTCTACTTTCAAACCATCTCAGGGACTGATTTTGCTCGAAGAAGGTATCATAAACCTCTCCACAACATACCCCTGCTACAAAGGTTTTATTTCCGGTGGACTCCGAGTTGGCTGTCACGCTCACGGCTCGCCCCTAAACCTCAAACCTGCTCTCCAAACGTCATGCAACGCCTTTTTCTGCTGGGGTTTCAAGGCTATGATAGACCGCCGCTCTAAGTACGGCACTTCCGCAGAAGCCTTTGAAGTGTGGAAAAATCACCTCGTTTCACTCGGCTACGGCTACCGACTCGGTGTGGATTTACCCGGAGAAAGCCGTGGTTTTATTCCAAATGCAAAATTTTACAACAAAATTTACGGCGAAGGTCGCTGGAGTGCAAACACAATTATCTCCGTGGCTATCGGTCAGGGCGAAATCCTCGCTACACCGCTGCAGATTGCAAACCTCTGTGCCACTATCGCAAACCGCGGATGGTTTATCACACCACACGTTGTGAAAGAAATACAAGACACCGTGATTGCGGAAGAATACCGCACTCGCCGATACCCCACTATTGATGCCAAATACTTCGACGACGTGGCGGAAGGTATGCGTATGGCTGTAACCGGCGGAACGTGTCGCATGGCTAATCTGCCGGGCATTGAGGTCTGCGGAAAAACGGGTACGGCTCAGAACCCCCACGGCAGAGACCACTCCGCTTTTATAGGCTTTGCACCATACCACAACCCTAAAATCGCAGTTTGCGTATATGTGGAAAATGCCGGATTCGGTGCTACTTACGGAGTGCCTATAGGCTCACTCGTGATTGAAAAATTTCTAAACGATTCCATATCACCTTCAAGAAAATACATTGAGCAGAATATGCTCAACGCAAATACTATTATTTACAGTGGAGTTAAGAAACACTAACAGACGGTCCGTTTTACATGATGTTGACCTGTTCACCATCATCATTTATGCCATTCTTGTAATAGCAGGAGTGTTCAGCATATATGCTGCCGGCTACGACTACGACAATGCCGGCATATTCTCTTTCTCCGAGTTTTCCGGAAAGCAAATAATGTGGATTGGCTTTTCTGCCGTAACCTCACTCGTGATTTTGCTCGTGGACAGACGCATTTATGAAACTTACGCTTATCCTATCTATGTACTATTGCTATTAGTTTTACTTGCAACCGTTTTCATTGCCCCGGACATCAAAGGCTCGCACTCTTGGCTCGTACTCGGACCTATAAGCCTACAACCTGCGGAATTTGCCAAGTTTGCAACCGCTCTTGCTCTCGCTAAACTCTTCAGCGAATACAATTTTGTGCTGAACGCACGTTTTTCAAACTACTTGCGTGCTCTGGCTATTATATTCCTGCCAATGATTATTATTCTGGCACAAAACGAAACCGGCTCGGCACTCGTTTTTATGTCGCTTTTCCTGGTACTTTACAGGGAGGGCATGAGTGGATTAGTACTGTTTGCAGCCGTTTTCGCAGTAGTGATTTTCGTGGTGACAGTAAAATACACAGAAACTATTATTATGGGAATCCCCGTGGGGGAATTTGTGATATTCGTGCTTATACAAGCCCTTTTGGTGTTTATGCTGGCATTTTACGCAAAGCGTGACATAGCGGCACGAAATGTGGCTGTCGGATTCATTATTTGTGGTATTTTTTCCGCTATCCTTTCTGCTTTTGACATCAATATCCCCGGAACGGTGTACTTCCTCTCCACTATAGCACTCGCACTGCTTTATGTCCTTTTTGAGTTGCTCAAAACTCGAATACAGTCGCTCCTCGTGACTCTTTTCACCATTGCTATTTCCGTTTTTTTCCTCTTTTCCGTGAATTATATGTTCACTTCCGTGCTACAACCTCACCAACAGTTACGCATAAAAGTGGCACTGGGCATTGAGGAAGACCTCCGTGCGGCAGGCTACAACGTGAACCAGTCCAAAATCGCTATCGGTTCCGGTGGTTTCTGGGGCAAAGGCTACTTGAAAGGAACGCAAACAAAGTTAAAATACGTCCCGGAACAGCACACGGACTTCATCTTCTGCACTATCGGTGAAGAACAAGGCTTCGCAGGAACAATTACGGTTCTCTCACTTTTCTTAATTCTCATTCTGCGTATTTTGAGCATAGCGGAGCGGCAACCATCAAC
>SAMEA3663271__coassemble_722_pt1 | contig 9273 bp, 10 predicted proteins | sample SAMEA3663271__metabat2_low_PE_018 | metagenome-assembled genome bin SAMEA3663271 (sample SAMEA3663271) | pig gut metagenome | biome: pig gut; feature: pig-associated habitat; material: faeces | place: China | collected 2013
TCACGGCATTGTCCTCACGGCAATTTTGCATCACATGAACCTTTAAGTCCGTAAACACATTTTGCACACCTGCTTTGGTGCAATCTACTCCGAGTGAAAGCTGCTGATGTGACTTGTTATAATCTATATCCGTTCGTGACGTAATCTCCGCAGATGTAGCCGCTACGGCTTCGCTCGCATAAAATCTTGCCTGCAAAAGCACATTGTCAGGGTCAGACTCATCAAATATTTTTATCAGATAATTACCGGACTTCGTGATTTTCAAATCCGGATTAGGAAACGAAAACCAATAGTGAACATAGTGAGTAAGAGTGGTTTGCGAAAAATCATAGTCCTCTATATTTGCGAGGTTGAATCCTTCCGTAAATTCCGGTTCCACAAGTAGCGATGGTGTCCAGTCCGCATTGCAGTGCTGCAAGGAATACCTCAGATAGCTACGATCCTCCGCAATTTCATCAAATTCCACGGTAAGATAGTCGTCCGTATTGATATTTATAATCGGCGGCTGAAAATAGTTGCCGTTTACAGATAGTTGCAATGTCTTGAATGACGAATCAAAAATACCCGTTTGAGTATCCTCTGCGGAAACAGCGACAAGCGTAAAAAGCGACACAATAAAAAATAATATTCTACCACACGATTGGTTCTTTACCATGAGCTATAAGATAATCATTTGCACGTGAAAAATGATGATTGCCAAAAAATCCGCGTGAAGCAGAAAGTGGAGACGGGTGAGCGGAGGTAAGCACAAGGTGGCGACTGCGGTCTATCAATTCTCCTTTTTTAATAGCATAGTTGCCCCATAGCATAAAAACTATTCCGCTACAAGCATTTGCAATCTTATCTATTACGGCATCTGTAAAGGTCTCCCACCCTTTTCGCTGATGAGAACCTGCACAGTGAGCCTCAACGGTAAGCGTGGCATTAAGTAGAAGTACACCTTGCTTTGCCCAATTTTCAAGATTGCCGTCTGTTTGAGCAAGATACCCGATATCACTCTTAATCTCCTTATATATATTGATGAGTGACGGTGGCAACTGAATTCCGGAATTAACGGAAAAACACAATCCATTAGCTTGTCCCTCACCATGATACGGGTCCTGACCGATAATGACTACTTTTACGTTTTCCACAGGACAGGAGTCAAAAGCTGCAAAAATTTTTGATGCCGGAGGAAAAATTGTTTTTACCCTATACTGCTCTTTAACAAATGCCACAAGGCTTGCGAAATATGGTTTTTCCCATTCGTCTGCAAGCAGCTGCTTCCACGATGATTCTATCTTTACATTCATTGCCTGTTTCTTCGCCAAATTGTCTATAATTTGCAAATTTACGAAAAATGACGTAATTTTGTAGTGCTTATAGCATAAATTTCACTCGCATCTGTAGTTCAATGGATAGAATAGGTGATTCCGGTTCTCCAGATTAGGGTTCGATTCCCTACAGATGTACTCAGAGACTGGTTCCAAGTTTTTGCAAATCAACAATTTGCAAGGGATCTTATTGTAACAACACTTTACACATCAATAGCCGTATGTTGAAACATAGTATTATTATCGCTTTAGCTCTTACAATTTTGAACCCCACAGAAAGAGCTATCTATAAAAAGGTCACTTCCAAATGGCTTGCATATCTGCTTACATTTATCATAGGAGTGGTTGTTTTGCTCAGCATGCACTTAATCGCATATTGGCTTGGATTTTAGTATATTTGCACAAACTTCTAAATTTTTTCCTACGAAACAATTAAAGCGATTTATCCTTGGTTCATTATGTTGCTTGATACTTACATGCTGTGGCGGCAAGGATTCCGATTCACATATTATTTTGCTCAAAAATGGCAAAGTCATAGATAGTGAACAGATGACAGTAACTACGGCAGATGTGCTGATAGTAAACGATTCTATAGCCGAAGTTGGGAAAATTGTGGACGAATTTGCTCTCCCTTGTTGCGGGCTTATGTCTGACTTAGATGTCACTGAGGTTATTGAGGGCAGCTCTCGCTTGGAGAAAAAAGCACATGAAATGGGCGTCAATCAAAACATTGACCCATTCATCACACTTTCATTCCTTGCCCTACCAGTTATTCCGGAAATTCGTCTTCTCGACACAGGACTCTTTGATGTCACAAAAACAGAATTTATAAAATAAGGTAAGAGCAAAAACCGCAAAGGGGCAAAAAATGTAATTTGTAGCACTTTTTGCCCCTTTTCTTATGTTAAGAATACTTTATGTCTTTGAAATAAAAGTCAGGAAGAGAAAATTCCACCCTATAAAAGACATTATGTGTAAAATTATTTTTTCTTAAACAAGCTATACACTGCCTTTGCCAAAAGTGGTCCATATATGCCACCAATAATTCCGCAAATCACTATTGTAACCCAAAAGTTATTGAAGTAAATCATTATTGCCATTAGTGCAGCATATAGCAAAACGTGCAAAAATATTTTCCAAAACTTATTCATATACTTTAGATTTTCTGCAAAAATACAAAATATATAATATTTAACAAAATCAACATATCTGATTTCAATATTACATCTTGATTGAATAATATCAATAAATCAATTAGAATTATGATATTATCATCTATTTGTCTTAAAACAATTTGCTAATCCAACGACCTACTTTTCCTACAACACCTGTTGAGCCACATATAGCTCCTGATGCTGCACTCCAAGCAACTCCGCTCCAGTTAATAGTTCCTGATATTGCATAAGAGCCAACACATGAAGATGCAGCACATATTACAGCCCCTGCTATATCAGCACCTACAAAAACCGGGATAGCACGACTATCTTCAGATTCTTCATTCCAATATTCCAAAGAGCTATTAGATATACTTAATACCACTCCTCCTAAAGCACCATTCTGAAAATCAACTGGTTCTAATCCTGATTCCTCAGTTGAAGTTTGTTCTGAAATAATTAAATTTGAAAAATCAATGTCTTTATAGTAATCCTCCCATTTTGCTATTAACTCATTTACCTTTGTTTGAAAAGAATCATTTGAAAGGGTTCCATTAGCATTTTGAATGACACAATCAATCAATTCCATAAATGTATTATATTCAAACAAATCAATTCCACCACATTCGTATGCCTCTTCAATAAGATTCCTAACATCTTCTGTTGTAAACTCTTCTCCATCGTCAGAGCGAGACTCAATTGGAATAATATAACTCATTAGATAATCTGTTTTAACTAATTCTTTATAATTGTCGAAACCTTGACAAAGAATTTCTTTTGCATTTGAACTAATAGAAAGATTGTTTACACATTCTTTTTGAATAGAAACGACATAATCTAAGGCATGAGATGCATCTCCATAACGAGCTTGTGTGTCATTAAAATTAGAACTTACATGACGAAGGACAGAATTATGAACATCCCCAAAAATCTCAAATTTTTTAAAGTTTGAATCTTTTTGCGATACCTGTTCTACAAATTGTTCCTGATTAGAACAACTAAACAAACTGAATAGTAAACTTAAAAACAAAAATGATTTTTTCATAATGATAAACTAATTTAAATAAAATATTGTTGAATAATTATTTCCTTTGGCTGTTTCAATAATAATCTCATATTGTTCTCCAATATTAAAATTTACAACAGTCGTAAAATCAAAAGTCGTAAAAAAGCTATACACCCAGGTTTGATTTTGAGTATTGTTTTTAATAAACATATTCGCCTTCCCTTCTGAATTTTCAAAATGTATCGTTATAGAACTATTATTATAGTAACAGAAAACTTCATTAAGTTCAGAATTATCTTTTGGACGTATAGAATTGGAACTAAATTGAGACATATAAACACTGTTCTCATCATCAGCCACTACATCAAATATCGTTACAAAAAGTAACATAGTAAAAAGTAAATATTTAAGTTTCATAATATTTTGATTTTTGTGCAAATTTACACTTGCGAAATCTTTTCATGCAAATTTTAAGGCTAAAATCAATTATTCACTTTTTAAAAATCAAAAGCATAAGTAATTGATTCTCAACAAATTAAAAAGTGACTAATTTTGAAAAATCAGTCACTTTTTTATTATACTTATAACTCGTTAATTATAAGCAGATTATATATACAGGAAAATCCGGCTATTTTTTCACATCATCCAAAGATTTTAGAAAAAAATCCTTATCAATTGCTTCTGAGGATTCAATTCTCAGTCTCAAACGTCGCTTTTTGTCATAATAATTAGAAATAGAAATATCCATAATCATACAAATTGCACTTGGAGAAAAACCGGCTAAATACAAAGCGATAAATGTTATATCCGTTTCTTTGAATTTGGGCATTTGCTTTCTAATTTTTGACAAAATATTACAACGACATTCATTTACTATTTGCTTCAGTTTAGTCATATAATCATCTGATTTAATAGTTTGATAGACTTTCTCAAAATCCGACAAAATAGTATGACGCAATTTTTCACAGTCTTTTTTAAGAAAATAATCATGACTAAACTTATTCAACTCCGCAAATCGTTCATGAAAAAGTTTTTCAATGAGGTCGTTTTGATGAGATAACTCTGAAGAAATATTTGAAATTTTATTTTCATTTTCAGAAATAACGTCTTGTAGTGTTCCAATTTGCGATTGGAAAGAACAAACATCTTTGTTTAACTGCATAATTTCATACATTCGTTGCTCTATTTCAATTTTCTTCTGTTTCATCTTCATAGAATAGTATATTACAAAAAGCAGTGCCAACAATATTGATACAATTATTATTGAAATCATTATTATATTGTATTTTTCCGCTCTATTGGCATCAATATTTGATTTTAAGACATAAAAATCTTTTGAAGCCTCAGATACATTTTTTTTTATAGTATATGTAAATGCAGAATTATGTATTAACATCTTGTTTATATAGGCATCTAAAGCTTTATCAAATTTTTGTTCTTTTCTATAATACCTTGCCAACGACGTATAATAGTTTTCTGAATCATCATAAATTCCTTTAGTTTTCAAGTGTTTATCAAGATAAAAGTATGCACTGTCCTGCATATTCAGATTCATAAACATAACAGCAATATTTGGATAATTTTTATATGGTTCAGGCAAAATCTTCCAATACTTTTTGGATTCAGTGAAATGATAATACGCTTCTTCATTTCTATCCAACAATGTCAAAGATTTTATGTATGAACTGTGATAAAAAGCATAACAAACTGAATCAAAAGGGTTTATTTTATTTTTAAGACCATCTAATATTATAATACTTGAATCAATTTTTTCACCTCTATCATAACATAAAGCCATATCAATTGTGGCATAAATCTCATTTGCCAATTTTTCTGCTGCTCTATATTCTTCTATTGCCATTTTTCTATAAGTAACAGCTGCATCCATATAATAATTTTCATAGTATATATCCGCATGAAGTTCATATACTTTAGCTTTCCAATAGTGATTATCTATTTTAGACAATTCATTTTCAGCTTTCAAACATTCATATATGGCATTTGTGTATTTTTTTGAATAATAATTAATGTTAGCCATATAGAAATGAGATTGAACTATTCGTAAATATTCATTTGTATCATCGAAATAATCACAGGCTATTTTTATGATAGAATCATTCGTTTCAAAAAAGTAGTTTTTATCTCTTGCTTGTGTTAGCAATAGTGAATACAATGCACGATTCTCTTCTCCATGAAGTAATGCAGCATCTATTTGCTGAAGAAGAGTCAAAGCGGAATCGGGCTTTTCATCCATTATAGATTCAACTTCAGACAATCTATTATCAATGGATGTACAAGAATGTAAAAATAATGATATTACCGCAAGAATACTTAGTGAATATCTCATAGTAATATTAAAAAATATATTTATCAATCTTCTCGTTTTGGATTTTTTGGGAACCAACCTTTGCGGACACGTTCTTTTTGTTCAAAAAGTTCTTTTATAGTCCATAAAGAGGAGAAGGAAAAAACACCTAGAAGTGATGAGAAGAAAATGTCTGAAATGAGAATGGAAGCCGCTATTCCTACGAGTCCGAGAAGGAGAAAAACCCACCAGAAACGAGTGCCGGTGTAATACTCGGTTTTAATCACTATAGGGTGAAAAATACCTATAATAATGAATGTGCATATACCTATTGCAAACCCTGTAAGGCTGTATGTTTCAAGAAATTCCGTCATTTTGAAAATTTTTTGTATGCTGCAGCAAGCCGTGTGTGATAGCCGCGAGCACGATAATTGGGACCATTGTAATGCCGTGCAAATGCCGACCAGTTTTTTGTTTTCAGATATTTCACCAAGTCTGTGGAAACAAGAAAATGTGCAAATAGTTTGAGTTGGTCTCGCTCGGAACGGCTCATAAGGTATTCAAACTGCTTGGCTGAACTTGTGCCACATCTCCGCCAGTTGAAGCCACCAATCTGAAACATTCCCCAGAATGTGCTTTCCACTGCAAGGGTCTCATCAACTTCCGCTGCGAGAGAAAAACGAGTAACATTACGTTCTTCATGTGATTTTCCGCGAGAATCCGCCATAATCTTGGAATATGTGGCGGCAGGCACGGATATTCCGGACTTTTTCACATTTCTGCTGAAAAGACTTCGGTCAAAATTTATTACCGGGTGCGACTTGGAATAAAAACCCTGATGATTTTTACCCGTTTCTATTTCCACCACGGCACGAATTGCCGCCGTTTCCACACCTAATTCCTCCGCCACACGGATATAGTCGCTTTCGGAAATAGTGTAATCTTCCGGTGGAAGATATAGTAAAGACGAACGAAAGAAAAGAGTATCGAAATAGCGGTCAAGACTATCTTGGTACGCCTCTATTTCGCCAGAATAAAGTAGCGGCAAAGATGCCACAAAAAATAACACCGTTGCCGCTACTGATTTTATCATTTACGTAATAATCTTAAAAATATTACTGTTTTGCAACCTTTTCAAGGATTCTGCGGAGTTGTTGCCAGAAACGTTCCACTGCAGGAATATGCATCTTTTCACTTGGTGAGTGAACACCGCGGAGTGTAGGACCGAAAGAGCACATATCAAGTTCCGGATAAACAGACTTGAACAAACCACATTCAAGACCTGCATGAATAGCCTTAATGGCAGGAGTGATGCCATAAAGTTCTTCGTATGCTTCACGAGCAATCTTCATGATTGGGGAATCCATATTCGGCTGCCAACCCGGATAGCCGTCGCCGTGTGTTACTTCTGCACCTGCAAGCTGGAACACAGCCTCTACCTGGCGTGCGATATCCCATTTGCGTGATTCCACAGAGCTACGCTGAGATGTGGTGACAAGAATCTGATTTTCACCGAGCATCTTCACGGAAGCGAGGTTTGTGGATGTTTCCACAAGTCCTTCAAGTTCGCGGCTCATAGAAATTACTCCGTGAGGAGCACTGTAAAGAGCACGGATAACGTTTGTAGAAGTTTCTGCATCTACACAGTATTCCGGAGTTTCAACACTTTCAAGGTCAAGTTCAAGAGTCGGCTCAACACCTTTGTATTCGTTATCAATATCAGCTGCAAAAGTGTTAAGTGCTATACGCACATCTTCTTTCTTGTCTGCAGGCACACCAAACACTGCATGAGCTTCACGTGCAATTGCATTGCGGAGATTACCGCCATCAATTTCAATAAGTGAAAGTTCATATTTTGAAGAAATATTCCAGAGGAAACGAGCAAGAAGTTTGTTTGCACATGCTCTTCCGAGGTGAATATCACCACCGGAGTGACCACCAAGACCTTTTGTTACGATAACCTTGAAGTAAGCAAAGTCCTTAGGAGCGATAGAGCGTTTATATGTAAACTTACATGTGGTGTCAACACCGCCGGCACAACCTACATAAACTTCTGCATCATCTTCAGAGTCAAGGTTAAGGAGAATCTTGCCATTAATCATACCTTTTTCAAGACCGAAAGCACCTGTCATACCTGTTTCTTCATCTACTGTCACAAGCACTTCAAGAGGTCCATGAACAAGTTCCGGGTCTATAAGAGCAGCAAGAGAAGCAGCCACACCAATACCATTGTCAGCACCAAGAGTAGTACCATCGGCACGAACCCATTCTCCATCTACAATAGTTTTGATAGGATTATTTTCAAAGTCAAATGATTTGTCGTTTGATTCACAAACCATATCCATGTGCCCCTGCAATATTACACCGGGTGCATTTTCGTGTCCGGGAGTAGCAGGTTTTGTCATTACTACGTTACCTACAGCGTCTGTTTTTGCAGCAATACCATGCTTTGCTGCAAAGTCAAGAAGATATTGACGAATCTTGCCTTCTTTTTTAGAAGGACGGGGAACTTTGGTTATTTCATCAAAGATTTGGAAAACCAAAGCGGGTTGTAAATCTTTTACTTCCATAGTGAAAATATAAATTAAGTAGTGAAAATTGCTTTTATAGTCTAAAACATTGTTAAAAACAACGTTTTTCGGCAACTAAGTTACAAAATAAAATTGATAAATTGCAAATTATTTGAACATCTTTCTTAAATTTGCACAAGAATTCTGCTCCGCACAAGAGAGCTTCTTTTGCCGGAACGTGAACAACCTGAATATAATTAATTAAAAATAAAGATAATACCTAATTTTTAAATGAGAAAAATCGCTACAAGAGTATTGCTACTCGCTGCCACTGTTGCTTTCGTGTCATGTGGCTCTGCTAATAAAGAAGAAAAAGTAATTGCTAATCCGGAAGCTACTGCCGCTTTGAACATCCGTTACATTGACCTGGATTCAATCAATGCTAATTACAACCTTGTGAAAGACTTCAATGAAATTAACCTCCGTGCACTTAACAAACTTGAAAGTGCTCAACGCACAAAACAGCAAGAACTTCAAAAACGTGCCACTGAAATTGAAAACAAGGCTCGCAATAACGGATACATCTCACAATCCACATACGAAGCAGACTTGCAACGTTTCCAACAGCAACAACGTGATGCAGAAACTTACCTCGGCAGACTCCAGGAACAAGCACAGCAAGATGCTTATGACCAGTCCGTCGCTCTCCAGGATTCTCTGAACAACTTTATTACAGAGTACATCAAAACGCACCCATACGATGCAATCCTCTACAAAGCAGCCGGTGCATACTTCAATCCTGCACTTGACATCACTAAAGAAGTGGTGGAAGGACTTAATGCACGCTACAAAAAAGTAGAGACTAAAGAAGAAAAATAAAAAATTTACTTCTCTTAATATTAAGAGCTAAAAAATCCTGCCGCAAAAGCGGAGGGCACTGAAAAAGTGTTGACTTTTCAGGTTGCCCCCTCCGCAGGCTAAAATT
>SAMEA3663271__coassemble_724_pt1 | contig 9269 bp, 8 predicted proteins | sample SAMEA3663271__metabat2_low_PE_018 | metagenome-assembled genome bin SAMEA3663271 (sample SAMEA3663271) | pig gut metagenome | biome: pig gut; feature: pig-associated habitat; material: faeces | place: China | collected 2013
ATATTTTAGAATGTATCCAAGCCATATTCCTTAATTTTTTTGTACAAAGCACGTTCCGTCATTTTGAGTTCCTTTGCTGTGGCACTACGTTTGCCGTCGTTTTTCTCAAGTGTTCGACGGATAATTTCTTTCTCGTTTTCTTCTGTTTTCACTTCCTGCTGCAGTGGTTCTTCTTTGATGTCCACAACTTGTGGTTCGATAGTTTCCGCAGGGGTGAAATCGTCATCGGTTCTACGGTGAAATCGTGAAATCGGTGATATTGAATCCGGATTATTTCCGGCAGTGATAGCCTTATAGTTGTGCGGGGCGGTGTAGCCCGGGTGAATGGCTTTTTTGAGTTCTTCAATCTCGTTTTGCATGCGGATAAGCATACTGAAGAGCATATCTCTTTCTCGAGCGTATGAGTGCGGGTCCTCATCGTTGTCACGCAGTACGGGAGCAAAAGAGACCTCTGTGGCAGGCAGATATTCTTTGAGCGATTCTTCTGTGAGTGCGGCACCGGCTTCAAAAATTGCCACTTGCTCAATTACGTTTTTGAGTTGTCGCACATTTCCGGGCCAACGGTAGTTAAGAAGCAATTTTTGTGCGGATTCGTCAAAACTTACGCAAGGAAGTTTGTATTTGTCGGCACTGTCTGCGGCAAATTTTTGTGCCAACAGCACAATGTCACCGCCGCGAGAGCGGAGTGGAGGTACCGGGATTTGCACGCCGGAAAGACGGTAGTAAAGGTCTTCGCGGAATTTTCCTTGGCTCACGGCTTTAGCCATATCCACATTTGTGGCTGCCACCACGCGGATATTTGTTTTTTGCACCTCGGAAGAGCCTACTTTTATAAATTCTCCCGTTTCCAAGACACGGAGCAGTCGTGCCTGAGTGGTAAGTGGCAGTTCCGCCACTTCGTCCAGGAAGATTGTGCCTCCGTTTGCTTCTTCAAAGTAGCCTTTGCGAGCGGAGACGGCACTTGTGAAAGCCCCTTTTTCGTGTCCGAAAAGTTCGGAATCAATAGTGCCTTCCGGGATAGCACCGCAGTTTACGGCAATGTATTTATTATGCTTTCTTGGGGAGAAAGCATGGATTATTTTCGGGAAAAACTCCTTTCCGGAGCCACTTTCACCGGTCACGAGTACGGACATATCGATAGGTGCCACCTGCACTGCACGCATTATTGCGGCATTGAGTGCCGGGGCGTTACCCACGATTCCGAGACGTTGTTTTGCTTGCAACACCTCTGTCGGTTGTTGTGACGGGATTATTTGCATCAATCGTTAAATTTGTTTTTGCGTAAAGCGTAAGTCTGTTCTTTAAGGAATTGTCCAAATTCTTCCACGCTACCGGTGTGTTTCTGCTGTTCTTCCACGCTGATTGGATTTCCGATGCTGATGTGGAAATCTTTGCCAATCTTGCGGAATACTTCAGCAGGCAGACGGAGAGTGCGGAGTTGCCAGGAAATACGTCCCAAGAGGTTGAACCACCAGGAGTTGCTATCGTGGAAGAATATAGGAATTACAGGCACTTTCATCTGCTCTATAAGTCTTACGATAGATGGTTGCCATTCACGGTCGTTCAGTTCGCCTTTCAGGTTTATCTTGGAAACGGCACCTGCCGGGAAGAATCCCATAGGTTTTCCGCTACGTATCTGTTTGATAGCCTGTCTGATACCTTGCATGGAAACGGCTTTCTTTTTTGGGTCGTCGGAAGCGAGGGCGTCAACGGCAATAAAGTTTGGACGCATGGCGGTGATGGCATTCAGCACCATATTTACCATAACTTTGTATTCCGGTCGGCGAGAAGCCACGATGTGGATAAGAGCAATGCCGTCCAAAGCACCGAGTGGGTGATTTGAAACGGTGATAAAAGCACCTTCCGGCAGGTTATCAAGCACTTGCTCGTTGTTTATGTGCAGAGTGAGTTTGAATTCGTCAAAAAGCAATCGTTTCACGAATTCCGGCCCCGGAGTGTCACAGTTGCGTGAATGTACGCCATTCACTTTGTCAACGCAGAGAAACTTCAAGAGCCAATTCACAAATTTCTCGTGTCCTTTAAGTTTTGGAACCATGCGAGCTACGTCGTCATAGTCCAGCACATTGGGTTTTATAGTATAGTTTTCTTCCATTGTTCTACTTTAGGGAGATTGAACTGCAAAGTTACTACTTTTATCTTGAACGCCCAAATTTAGAGCCTGTTTTGACCATTTGTAGAGTCCAACAGCAAGTGCAAAATTAGTAAAAGTTTTTGAAGGAATAATTTTGGGGTGTCAAAGTTTGATTTTTTGCGGGGCGAGCATTAAATTTCTTTTGGATTCTTCAGAATTTGCAAAGTCCGGTGCAGTTTTGGGTATCAATTATGCTTACTCATTGACTGACAAAGAAATAGTCAACCATCAATAGTTATTTTTGAGCAAATTTTGCGTAACTTCATAATAAAAAGACTGCCTAACTTTGATTGTTAGACAGTCTCCAAATAAGTCAAGTCCTGATGATGGTTCAAAATAGCCACCTTCAATCTGTATCTTTTTAAAATTCTTGAACATAGCAAATCAATCGTTTTTTATAGTTCGTACAAATCGTCCAGTTGTATTTCAGATTGAACGTCACCCCAGTATTTATTCCGAGTTAGACCATCAGTGGTGACCATGATGGAATGAACGGCTTTCTTTGTGCCTGTTACAGACTGGAATACATTTCGTTTGCGGGTAAGTTCACTTGCATAATCAGAAGTGATGGAGTATGGATTCTTCGAGTATTTCATTTCGCATATATAAATTATTCCATCGCTCCGGTCTATAAGCAGGTCTATCTGAACTCCCGGTCTATCGATGTTTTCATCTGGCAAGCAACGCCATGCATATTCGTTTGTCAGTATTCCGCTAATACCAAGCTTCTTCTTAATCTGGTCAACATGCCATAGGCAAGTGCGCTCAAATGCTAAGCCACACCAAGTGTTATACTTTGGTGTTCCCAACATTGATCGCCAATAGTTTGAGCCTTGACGTACTCCGTCTATGTATTCGTAATAGAATAATGTATAATGGTCTATTAGCTGGAATATGTCCGATTTTGTCCGATACCCCATCATAGTGTAACTACGAATAAAGCCACACCACTCCAAATCTTTCAGAATGTCAGAAAATGCTCCATTATCTTCAAATTTTCCTGCTATCAACAACTCTTTTCGTGTCATGCCCATCTTTTTCTTGGCCAATAACTCAATAACGCGAACGTATGGTTCTGGCTTTTTGAACAAAGAAGCATATAGCATCTCAAACTCATCATGCAGCTCTCCGTCAGGCGAAAAAATCAGTCTATCTATCTCGGCAGTTATGCTTGTTCCTTTCTGCAACAAGCTCCAATAATACGGAACACCGCCAAATATCATATAGGCTTCCAGCATCTGCTTGCGATTCAACGCAAGACCTCTTGACTGAGCAAACTTCTCGCATAATCCCAGTGGGAAAGGATTGAGGGATATACGATGATTCAAGCGATTGTGCAGACCACCTTTATTCTTAATGATTTTCTTCACCATCCATGAGGTACTACTACCGCAAACCACAAAAACTATATCTTTTCGTGCAGATGCCCATCCGTTCCAAAATGATTCCAACTCTGATAAAAAGCCAGAGCGTGGGGCATCCATCCATGGAAGCTCGTCAAGGAAAACAACCTTTTTGCCTTCAGGCAGACTCATAATAAATCGTTTGAGTTCACTGAAAGCATCGCCCCAATTGGTTAGTTCCGGAGTATCTTTCTGCCCATGTTCTTTGAGTGCACGACGGAAACGTACCAACTGTTTTCTTGAAGTCAAGTTTGCAGCACCAGTAAATTGGAAGTCGAATCGGTTCTCAAAGGTTTCTCTGATAAGAAAAGTCTTACCAACACGACGTCTTCCATACACTGCAACAAACTGAGAGTACTCTTCGTTGAGAGCATTCTGTAATACTTGTTTTTCTTTTTCTCGACCAATCAGCATGGCATCCATTAATTTTGAATTTCGCCACAAAGATAATACGTTTTCGTGAGAAAACAAGCGGAAAGATATAAAAAAGAAAAGATTCCGCTAATTTATTAACGATTTGTAGAGTCCAAAGGCAAATGCAAAATTGGTAAGAGTGACTGAAGGAATAATTTATTTGTGGTGATTGGTGAGCAAATTATTATTTACTTCATAATAAAACTGCACAGGTTGCCCCGTGCAGTTTTACCTGGGAAATTCATCGCTGATATAAGCGATTCAGAAGATTTTTATAAAGCAATTTTTACGACCTTTTCGCCTGCCTTAACGACATAAATGCCGCTTGGAAGTGTGATTTCAGCATCATTTCCGCTGTATGCCTTTGCACCTGATATGCTGTAAACATCAATTTGCTGATTACTTCTGTTTACTATCGCACCATTTTCTACAGAAATTTCACTTTCGGCAACAGCCACCATTTCGGCATCGGTGGTATTCAGGAAATCCTTCCATTGCGCTGTGGATTTGTATTTGCTAATAGATTGGTCCGGAACCACCAAATTGCATGTTGATTTATTAACATTATAAAAAACATAATTGCCAAGAGACGGCGGCGTTACGGCATCGCACTTTAATAAATTCAAGCCACTGCATAGGTAAAATGCCATATATCCAATAGAAGTGACTGAATTGGGGATGGTGATTGATGTCAAGCCACTGCACTGATAGAATATATTAAGCATTGATAATCAATAACCTATACATTAAACGGTAGAGAGGTGGATTGAGGGTTGGACAATGTCAGAAATAAGGAGGCAAAATTAACGTATTTAACCTTTGTTTTATTCAAATGCATAATATTATTTCCCAAAAGCCTCCCCAATTTTCTTCAGCCTAGCTTCCATTAAAGGTTTCATCGTCTTCCCTAACTCCAATGTCACCTCTTCAAATCTATGCAGCCGGTCAATCGTGCCTGACCAACCAACACCTTCCAACACTTCCATTTGCTTCATGAAGTCATGTTCTTGATCTGCCCCTGCGTTATGCCGTATCTCAGAAAGCACAGGTTTCTCCTGTTTAAAGAAATCTGCCAGTTTCTTCCTGGCAATTCTGGTCTTGGCCAACGCAGCCTGCGACAACAACATTTGGGCTATATCTTGATACTTCTTTCCGGTAAGTTCATTCAAATCTTCACACCATTCATACATCATCACAGAAGCTTCAACAGCAATTCTTTCCTTACTACTTTCATTCTTTTCAAAATATAGCAACTTCTGAATTCCTTTGGTCTCATAAGAACACAGCTGGATTTGCGCTGCAACATTCAGCACAAACTCCTGTTCCTCAAAGGCACGTTTTTGGGTCATAAGTTCATGAGTGTGCCACCCAACAGAAATTCTCTCACCAATCAATGCTAATTGTTGCTGGCAATGCCTTATCTGTACTTTATGTCCCCTCCGCACCTTCTCAGGGTACTTATTAAACCACAAAGAGGTATGCGCTCCTAGCACATACCCCTTCAACAATCTTTATTCCTATATCACCAACCCCGAAAAATCCAACCACAAATGATACAATACAAAATCATATGGCGTACCGTGTCGGGATTCCAAATCCACCCTGGTGCTCATGGTTGAATTCGTTGTGACCAAATACTCTGTTTGTTCTAGATGGCTGTTTATCTGACTCATTGTAGCTGGCAAGTCAATGGTACAGACCACAAATCCCAGCATGGCATTACATCCAAGCAACGACGGATACTTACCTTTCGTAAAACGCCTGATACCATTATCTACATACTCCTTGCTAAGATGACTCCTTCCATCAAGTCGCTTGCACTCTATCGCAAAGAATGCATCTTGATGTTTATAACAGTTGGGGGATAGAAATTGCATATCAATACGACCAGCCGTCAATTGCAACCACACTTCAGAACCATAATGGTAATCCTTTGCTGTGGTTGTAGTCATCTTATAAGCCTGGTCAAAGAAATACTTACCAAAAGCATCCCGAATCTTGTTTTCGTCGTCTGGCAAATGCTGTTCACTCTGACATATAAGGGCATACACACCACAAATATCATTCAACAAACCTTGTAGTTGCAAACGATAATATACTTCTCTATATTCAAACACCGATGCATCCATTCCCGTTACCTTTCTGTTTTCGTTAATAATGCATCTACAAACTCCTGAACATCCACGTATGCCATGGCAGGATGCCACAGTCGTTGCTCACAAGGTTTGATGATATAGAAACCATTTCTCTCAAAACCGCGTATATCTTTACGAAGATACAATTGGTCTGTCACCCTCTCGGTCGACAATGCCAACAGAAATGCTTCCAGTGTACTGTAAGAGCCTTGTTTACAGTCAAATGCCTTTTTCTCTTTTGCAAGGTTAAAACGCATCAGAACATGAGAAGATACTATCTCACAACTACAATTCAAGTACATTCCTTCACCAAATTGTCCTTCGAATCTATTCAGAAAAACACAAGCATACGCTTCCATCAGTTTCTTTCCTGTCCTGTCATTCTTCACAGGCTTTGTGTCGACATTGCCGGTGGCTATCGGAATTGAATAGTTATTGGCATAGTCAATAAGCAATTGTTCTACCTGAGACAAACCCAACTGACTGGCTATGCTATCTTCAATTTTGTCTTTTTCTCGTTCAATTTGCCTAGCAAATACATCTGGATTCTGAAGAGAGCCTTCCTCAAGTCTACTATATTTCTTCTCAATTCGTTCAACAATCTTATGAATATCACCACTCATATATGGCAGTGAGAACTTCTCCATATTGTGTCCCTGCTCTCGTTCAATTCCCAATGAACTGAAGCACATCATGGCATAATATGTAAAGAAACGGGAATTTAACGTTCCTGCAATATTCCTCAACACCTCAATACTATCACCATGAACTCCGGTAATAGCATCTTTATACACAGCGTCCTCTGTGCAGACTGCCGCTCTACATGAAAAGTCTGACGCATCCAAACTCTTCCTTATCAGCAACAAGGGTGCCTCAAACAATTGCTTACGTCGTCCCCATTGGGCAGAAGCTAGCTCCCATCGTTCATCCGATGGACTTACAACATATTGATGCAGTTGGTCAGCCTCTATTTTTTTCTTACCAACATAATCACTGATGTTGTAATGCCTATTCCCTTCTTTTCCGCAAGTAACACCAAGTCCACATTCAAAGCCATGTTCATTTAACTTCTCCTTGATGGTTTTCTTCTCTTTAAGTCGTTTCACAAAAAGGAAATCCAGATAAGAACCATAAAGTAATATCTTCCATAGATAATCATACTGGCTGAGCAATTCTTGGCGTACATACTGTATATCCGCCTTCTCCACTGTCAGTACCTTAAAAAGTGAGAAAAAAACACTGGGCTTGACTGAAGTATGCTTCACAAGATGCCCATTATCAATATCCCCCATTCGCTTTCTCTGATAGAACATCACACAAGCCGGGGCAATCGAAGGATCACTGGACTGTGAGAAAACTTCACGTCTTACCGATGACAATTCCAGTACTGCATTCAACTGAACATTTTCCCAAAAATAACTGCGGAAGTGACTGCTCTGGTTGTTATAGAGTACTTTACTCGTCAGCACAAAGGCCGTTTTGGTTTCAGCACCCATGAAGTCAAGAGCCCTCACCATGAAAGCCTGAGCAATTTCTTTGTTTCCAATAATGCTACGTCTTCTCTCTGCACGGGCACGTATTTCGATATACTTTTGGTATTCCGGCTTGATTTCCACACCCGCTTCGTCATATTCCTTACGTCCTCTGTTCCAAGGTGGGTTGCCTATGATATAGTCAAACTTCACGTCTTCAAATCCTACTGGACAGAACGCATCTTGGCAAAGCAGATTCGATTCAAGAAGATTCGGAAACCTGAACGTAGAGACATCCGCGGGTTTTTGGTAATCCAACAACGTTAAATAGATGGAAAATGCTGCCACTTGCACGGCACTTTGGTCACTGTCTATGCCAAAAATATTATTAAGTGCCAGTTCTCGCAACTTCTCCTGGAATCTCGTTCCCTGCAAATCCTCTTTTTTAGCATGGGCGATATAATGATTTATAATACGACGAAGTGTTTCAACCAAGAAGATACCCGACCCACATGCTGGGTCCAACACCCTACATCCGCTCTCTGTTGTCGTCTTTAGATAACGGGCTACAGTGTTCTCTACAACGTATTCGGCAAGGAACAAGGGGGTATAGTATGCGCCCTCCTTTTCCTGATTCTCTTTTCCAATAAAACGCTCATACACATTACTGATGAACTCAACGGGAAGAATAGAGAAATCATATATATCAAACAAAGCCTGTGAGCCATCTTCCAAATCGTCGCTTCTTAGCAGTCTGATAAGAACATTCAGGGCCGCATCAGGTATAGTTACCAGTTCTTCTCTCGAAATCTTAAACAAGTCACCATTAAAGCCCTTTTCCTTGTCTTGCAGAGTCTCAAACAAATCAGACAGCCTATTCTTGTCTTGCAGAAGTTCTATAAGGTCATCGTTGGTTAACGCCTTTTTTACTCCCTCAAACCTCAGCACGATATGCCGGTCTGTCAGATAGCGCAAAAAAATCATCTTACCTATCAGACGGTTTGCCAGGTTACGCGAAACTCCTATTTTTTGAATACGCAGCTGAGCGAATTCTATATTTTTCAGCAAATAATAGTCTACCCTGTTGTGATAAGCCAAGTGGGTGCGGTATTCCTCCCAACTTTTACCGGTAACCAGTTTAAAGTATGTGAACTGATCAAGAACCTTCTCATTACCTATCAACTGGAGGGTTTTCAGTTCCTTTTCATATTTGAAGCCATTGAATACATAAACATGGGTATAATTCACCAATATCACAATTGGCACTTCATTCAAGTTCCATATAGCTTTGAATAAGGCCGTAGTATCTTGGGGGCGCTCAAAGAAAAAAAGCAAGGGCCTGCCGCCTATTGCAAACAAGGCTGACATCTCGTGAAGGGGGCTTGATACATCTTGGATAAGCGAAAAAATTCTTGGTAACAACTGAACCTTGTTGGGCCAGTTTGCATCATCAAGGGTAACAAAGCCATCCTTAGACAAAAAGTCTAATTTCCGATATAGCTCTTCGATACTCATAAGTCTTGACTCAAAATATTCCAACTATTGTTTCTATCCATCCTGCAAATATAACAATTTCTCCCCAATCAAATTGCATTTCTTTGAAATAATTATTCTTTTTTAACCAAAGGCCTTTCCTACTGCAGAGTCCAACAGCAAATGCAAAATTAGTAAAAGTTCTTGAAGAAACAATTTT
>SAMEA3663271__coassemble_750_pt1 | contig 9039 bp, 7 predicted proteins | sample SAMEA3663271__metabat2_low_PE_018 | metagenome-assembled genome bin SAMEA3663271 (sample SAMEA3663271) | pig gut metagenome | biome: pig gut; feature: pig-associated habitat; material: faeces | place: China | collected 2013
ACCCTTGCAAATCGGTGATTTGTGAGGGTTTTTATTTTAATAGGTACTACAAGTGCATGATGTAGCTTAACTGCAAAAAGCCGACTGTTTTATTATTTAATTAGCTGTATGATAGGCACTTATTCGAATTATAAATTAGGTGGCACAAGAAACGATTTTTTCTTTCCAATTATAAACGAAAAAAGTGGAATGCCGCATGTGGCACTCCACTTTTCAAGTATATGAGAATCTATTAACGGGTTCTTATTATTTCAAAACATTTTCAAGATAGTTGCGGAGAGCTTCATTTTCCGGGTCAACCTCAAGGAACTTTGTGAAATATAGACGAGCATTTTCATTGTCACCAAGGCCGAGATAATAGTTTGCAATTTGGTTGTAAGCGTTGATGTAGTCACTTTTCTTGGATTTTTTGTTAGCAGGGTCTTTATCCAAGATAGCGAGAGCTTCAAGGTATGTATTCACTACGTCTTGACTTACTTTGTTATTGTTTTGTACGAACTGGATACGAGCCTTAGTGAGAATAATGGTAGCGTTATCCGGCACTCTTTCAAGAACGATGTTTACGTTTTTGAGAGCGGACGCAACGAGTTCCTGTTTTTTAATAGAATCTGTTTCAGTTGCGGCTGCATTCTGGTAGCGGCGAGCGAGCATAAAGAAGTCGTTTGTAGTAGCATCACCTGCATCTACAAAACGCTGCATTGCTTCTGCTGCTTCACTGTACATTTTAGCTTTTGTATAAGCACCTGAGAGGTCTTTGAGGAGGTCAAGTTTTTCCGGAGCTATTTGTACGGCTTTTTCAAACTGCTGAGCAGCGAGAGTGTCTTGTCCGAGCTGAGTGAGGATATCGCCGTAAGTAGTGTAGTCGTTAGCAGCGAGGTTACCCTGAGTTTTCGGGTTAGCGAGGAACTTTTCTGCGAGGACTTTAGCCTGTTCGTATTGTCCGAGTTTCTCAAGGTTGAGGAACTGCATACGTTGCATATAGATATTGTCCGGGTCTTCGCTGAGGATTTTGCCTGCGAGGTCATAAGACTCCTGATACTTTTTACCAAAGTAAAGGAGAGCCACGTAGCGGATTTCGTCTTTCTTGAAGTGGTTCGGATTTTTGATGTATTCACCATACTGTTCGGCAGCAAGAGTGAGGCGGTCGCTTTCGTAGTATTTTTCAGCGAGTTCACGTTGTGCGAGAGCAGAGTCCGGACGTTTTGCGAGGAGTTCTTTGAGTTTATCGATAGAATACTGTGGGTTTACGGAGAAATATACGCGAGCATATTTCACGTATGCTTCCGGATATTGAGTATTCGCATCTGCCTTGTTACACATCTCATAGAATGAGACAGATGTACCAACATCTGTTTTTGCGAGCATATCTGCTTCAAGAATGTAGATAGATGGTTCCGGGGATTTTTTGCTGATTTTCTTTGCTTCAGCAATATTTTTTTCAATTTCTTTTGCGTAAAGCACAGGGTCTGCATTGTAGTAAGCACGAGCTATCTCCACTACTATTTTAGCGTCTTTTTTGTTTATTTCTTTTGCAGCCTTGAAGTTTTTCTCTGCAGCAGAAGTATTGTTTGTGCGGAGGTCGATAGCACCGAGACCGATGTAGTTCAATGCACAAGTTGCATCAGCAGCGAGGCCTTGGTCAAAATGACCTTTGGCTGCATTAAGGTTACCTTTTTGGAGTTCGATTTGTCCGAGGTAGTAGTGAGCTTGTGCTTTGTCTGTTGAGGCATCGTTCAGAGTACGAGAAAGGATAATCTCTGCTTCTTCAGGCTGGTCTGCTCTGAAGTATTCAATACCATCTTTGTAGCCTTGCTGTGCGGAAAGTGTGAAAGCAGCAGCTAAGAATAATGAAAAAATTGCTTTTAACTTCATGTCGTAAGTATTTTTATCGTTTGTTATTTAATTATTTTTTCTCTCACTTGATTTATTTGATTTACAGTATTTTACCGTCATCAATAAAGTGCAACCATTCGTGGCTGAATCGTTGCCGGCAGCACTCCCGTCATTTGTATAAGCTTCTGTCCCTGGAAGCCGGTCACAAAGGAATAAAAACCATGCGAGGTGGTGCCTGAAACAGATGCACATACCATATATATTGAGCGGAAAAGCGGATATTGTCCGCTGTAGATGTATGCCTGATAAGGCTTATATGCTTCAATAGAGTCATCGCGGCGTACTTTGAGCACTTTCACTTCACGATTAAACTCAAGCGTTGTAGTGTCGCTGGAAGCGGAGGTCTGTGCCTTCTCCTCAATAGTTGTGGAAACACCTTTCATATCTGTGGTAATCCAACTTACACCAATAACTCCCACCGTATTTTTGCTTTTCTTAACTGCCTCAAATACAGCCTTGTTTGAACCTTGAGCATATACATTTTCACCGAGTTCCTTGCCATTAAGGAGGGAATCTTTCATATATTTGAGAGTGGAGGAGCCTGCATCGTCAAACACTACGTTTATTTTACCTATCTTTGAGGGTTCTATCTGATTCCAATCTGTAACTTCACCGGAAAGTATATCTGCAATTTCGCTTTTGGAAAGGATTTCCACTGGGTTTTCCGGATTAACTATGAGTGCAATAGCATCAACGGCAATTCTCTGCACTCTGGGGTTACGTTTTTTGCCTTTAAGGTATTCCGTTTCTTCCTTTGTAAGTTCACGAGAAATAACGGCAAGACGAGTCTTAAGGCTTATGAGAGAGTCTATTGCTGCAGCCTCGGAAACATAGTAAGGTATGACGCTTGCTTCCGGATAGACGTATTCAAAGACATCTATTTCCTGCTGGATAATATTTTCAAAACTATTGTCGCACATAATGGTGGTCAGACCGGAGGTAGATGTATTTCCTTTTCTCTGGTCGGAATATTTACCGCAAGCCTGTGTAAGGCAGAAAATTGCAGCCAAAAGTAATGTGGATAATATTTTTGATGTATGTTTCATTTTATAAAATATTTCAATTCATATTAGCAAATTGTCTGTAACCTCGCCAAATGCCGTAAACGGCGAAGACCGTACCGAAGACGTATCTCATCCATTCATACTGAATAGTGACTTCAAAAAATTTTGTAAAAAGCAGTGCGTACGCCATACCAAGGTAAATAGCAATCATAATTATTCCGAGCACCATTTTTGTAGTAGAATACTTTTTTTCTTTGCTATCTCTCTCTTTATCAATATTTTCGTCAGACATATTCTTGATTGTTTTTTGCTGATACTTCACAATTATGCATATTACAAACGTAAAATTACAAATTTTTTTTATCACTTAATATTTTTTCTCAAAAATATTATAAAGAATTAACATTATCCGCTTTTTTTGACATTTTTTTTGCAGTTGTCACCGCTTTGCCAAAGTTATTATTCCACAGAGCCAAAATCTAAAAAACGGTATCTTCGTCTAATGTGCATTAAAAGCTCATTGCAGAAAAAAATTTACGGAAAGGTCATTATTCTTTAATGATAAAAATTGTGGATTCAAAGGAATACGTAGGCATTGCCTCAACAACGAATTGTCAACGGCGAATTTTGGCAATGGAAAAGATTGTCCCGGAGGTGTCGGATTAAGTGCAGGGTCTATCGGAAATAATCCAAATTATGAGTTCTTTTTTTCACCCCAGCGTTCACGCTGAAGTGCTTCCGCACGTTGTTCTGCCGGATTATCGGCCGCTTCCCAAAGGCGAGTGCCAACGAGTTTGTCCGGCAAAAACTGCTGCACCACGAAATGTCCCGGATAGTCGTGAGCATATTTGTAATCCACTCCGTAGCCGATATCTTTCATCAGTTCCGTAGGGGCATTGCGGATATGTAGCGGCACAGGGAGGTCTCCCGTGTTCTTTACAAGTTCCAACGCTGAATTTATGGCACAATAAGCAGAATTGCTTTTAGGCGATGTAGCCAAGTATATCGTGCACTCTGCCAGAGGAATACGCCCCTCCGGCATACCGATTTTTTTAAGTATCTCGAATGTGGTGTTTGCAAGGAGCATAGCATTAGGGTTCGCAAGACCTATATCCTCCGAAGCAAGTATCACAAGGCGACGTGCTATAAATTCCGGGTCTTCGCCTCCGGCTATCATGCGTGCAAGCCAATAAATAGCGGCGTCCGGGTCACTGCCTCGCACACTTTTAATAAATGCGGAAATTATATCGTAGTGCATTTCTCCGGCTTTATCATAGGCAGCCGGATTCTCCTGAAGGCAATCCACCACGGTTTTGTCGTCTATCACAAGAGTACCGCTATATGGCACGGATTGCTCCAATAAGTCCAAAATATTCAACAACTTACGTCCGTCGCCACCGGAAAAGCGAAAAAGTGCGGCAGTGGAAACAACTTGCACCTTGCGTTTTGAAAGCACCTCATCTTGACTTAAAGCACGGTCCAGGAGCGTCTGCAAATCCGTCTCGCCGAGTGGCTGGAGAGTATATACTCGTGCACGTGAGAGCAACGGGCGAATAACTTCAAATGAAGGGTTTTCCGTTGTGGCTCCTATAAGTGTCACCACTCCGCTTTCCACAGCACCAAGCAAACTATCCTGCTGCGACTTGCTGAAACGATGTATTTCGTCTATAAAAAGAATCGGACGACCTGTGGAAAACATTCCCATAGACTCGTTTTTGCATCGCTCTATCACCTCACGCACCTCTTTCACACCGGAGGTGACTGCACTGTGTGTGTAAAATGGTGATTTTGTGGAGTTTGCTATTATGCGAGCAAGAGTTGTTTTACCTACTCCCGGCGGTCCCCAAAGAATAAAAGACGACACCTGACCGGACTCTATCATACGGCGAAGCACCGCATCGTGCCCCACAAGGTGCGTCTGCCCGACGTATTCGTCAAGCGTCTTAGGTCTCATTCTTTCCGGCAACGGTGGCAAAACAGGCATAATTTTTCTTATTTTCAGGGTTTACAAATCAATACCGAAACGCATCTTGACGTATATCCGAATTACTTCCACCGCACTTTCCATAGTAATTTTGGAAGAATCAAAAGTCAAGTCGTATGAGGAAGCATCTCCCCAATTCTTATCGGTATAAAAATTATAGTAGTTTGCACGGAGCTTGTTTATCTTATTTGATTTAGCAGAGGCATCTTCAATAGAGGCTGCATCACCACGCTCCACAATACGCTTTGCACATACTTCCAGTGGTGCATGAACAAAAATATTCAGCACATTAGGGTAACTTCTCAACACATAGTCAGCACTGCGACCCACAATAACGCATGAGCCTTTATCTGCAATTTTTCTAATCACTTCACACTGACAGGAATACGTGGAATCATCACCGCCATACCATACACCTCCATACCATGAGGCAGAACCTGCACTGACCCATGGCTGAATCATTCCGCTAAAAAAAGAAGGCATTTTCTCATCACGCTTTTCAAAAAATTCCGGGCACACGCCGGCATGTGCAGCACCTTCTATGAGGAGTTTTTTATCGTAATAGTCAAAACCGAATTTTTCGGCAAGCATTTTGCCGAGTTCTCGGCCTCCACTGCCAAATTGGCGACCTATAGTGATGATTATTTTCTCTTTAGCGTCCATATCTGCAAAGTTTTACTACTGCAATATTACGAAATTTTTTGCGAATAAACACAAAAAATGGCAAAATCTCTCAGACTTTGCCGCTTACTCCAATCCAAAACTTGCGGAAATTCCGGAAAAACGCTATTTAAAACTTGCGGAAATTCCGGTATAATGCGATTTGAAAGTTGCGGAAATTCCGAAAAACACACGGAATCACTTGATTTATAAGAAATTATTATTACCTTTGCAGTCAAAAGAAAATTAAACCGCAAAATCACTATGGCAGAAATAATATTCAAGCGTAAAATTTATCAAAAAATGCTCAAATGGAAAGGGCAGTCCAATGGTGAAACAGCGTTGCTTATTGAAGGAGCAAGGCGAGTGGGAAAATCTACGATTGTGGAAGAATTTGCAAAGAACGAATACAAATCATACATAATTATTGACTTTGCGAATGCATTACAAGAAGAAATTGGTCTATTTAACAATATTTCCGACTTGAACTTTTTCTTCACAAAATTAATGGCATTAAAACACGTTTCACTTTTTAATCGCCAATCCGTAATAGTCTTTGATGAAGTCCAAAACCACCCGTCAGCCCGTCAGGCTATCAAATATCTTGTAAAAGACGGAAGATACGATTATATAGAAACCGGTTCACTTATAAGCATACACAAAAATGTGACAAACATCGTAATTCCGAGCGAAGAAGAAGTATTGGAAATGTTTCCTATGGATTATGAAGAATTCCGATGGGCACTCGGAGACACCGTAACAATTCCATTACTACGTGAACAACTTCAAAAAAGACAATCACTCGGCGATGACGTCAATAGAAAATTGATGCGTGATTTCCGTTTATACATGCTCGTTGGCGGTATGCCTCAAGCTGTATGCAAATATATCGAGACACTTGATTTAAGCCAAGTTGATAAAACAAAACGTTCAATATTAAGAATTTATGAACAGGACTTTAATAAACTTGATAGTTCCGGACGTGCAACTGCTATGTTTAAGGCAATTCCCTCACAACTCCACAATAACTCTACAAGATTTAAGACAACCAAAGTTTTAGGAAAATCCATAGATAATATCTCACTCATCATACAAATGCTTGAAGAAAGCAAGACTGTAAATGCAGTTTTCCGTGCAGATGACCCGAATGTCGGACTTGAATTATCTGCGGATCACTCTTCATACAAACTCTTTATCGCAGACACAGGTTTGTTTGTAACGCTTGCTTTTAGCGACAAAGACTATACGGAGAATATAATTTATTCAAAACTCTTGTCTGACAAACTTGATGCAAACTTGGGTTATGTTTATGAAAATGCTGTTGCTCAGGCTATAGCATCGTCCGGATATAAACTATTTTATCACTCATGGCTTGACAGAAGCAATCATGCATACGAGGTGGATTTTCTGCTCTCCAAGGGATTTAAAATCACGCCTATTGAAGTTAAATCATCCGGATACAACACGCATCGCTCACTTGATGAGTTTTGCCAAAAATACTCAGACCGCATCAGCAGCCCTTATCTTATTTACACTAAAGATTTAAGACGTGACGGCTCAATTCTTATGATACCGATTTATATGGCAGGACTGATATAATAAAAAATGGCAAAATCTCTCAGACTTTGCCATTTTTTCTATTATGTGTATCTATTTTACTTTGCTATTGGGCAAGAAGCACATTTTGCCGCAATCTCTGTGAAGAAGTCATTACCCTTGTCATCAACGAGAATGAACGCAGGGAAGTTTTCCACTTCAATTTTCCAAATTGCTTCCATACCAAGTTCCGGATATTCAAGGAGTTCTACTTTCTTGATAGAGTTTGAAGCAAGAACTGCCGCCGGACCACCGATAGAGCCGAGATAGAAGCCACCATGCTTGTGACAAGCGTCTGTAACCTGCTTGCTGCGGTTTCCTTTTGCAATCATTATCATTGAGCCACCATGGTCTTGGAAAAGGTCCACGTATGGGTCCATACGTCCTGCCGTTGTAGGACCGAATGAACCGGAAGGCATACCTTCCGGAGTTTTTGCAGGACCTGCGTAGTAAATCGGGTGGTCTTTGAGGTATTGCGGCATTTCTTCACCTCTATCCAGACGTTCTTTAATCTTTGCATGTGCAATGTCACGTCCAACGATGATAGTACCATTCAGTGAAAGACGAGTGGAAACCGGATATTTTGTCAGTTCTGCAAGTACTTCCGGCATAGGACGGTTAAGGTCTATTTTCACTACGTCACCCTCACCTGCTTTACGGAGTTCTTCCGGTATAAGTTCACCCGGGTTTGCATCAAGTTTTTCAATCCAGAGTCCGTCACGATTTATTTTTGCTTTGACATTGCGGTCCGCAGAGCAACTAACACCCATACCAATCGGACAAGAAGCTCCATGGCGAGGCAGACGGATAACTCTGATATCGTGAGCAAAATATTTACCACCGAACTGGGCACCAAGACCAATCTTGCGAGTAGCTTCAAGGAGCTCTTTTTCAAGTTCCACATCACGGAAAGCATGTCCGAGTTCATTGCCACAGGTAGGAAGATTATCGTAGTACTTCACAGAAGCCTTTTTCACTGTAGCAAGGTTCATTTCCGCAGAAGTACCGCCGATAACGAATGCAATATGATAAGGAGGACAAGCAGCAGTTCCGAGAGTTTTCATTTTTTCCACAAGAAACGGAACAAGGGTTTTAGGATTGATGATAGCCTTTGTTTCCTGGTATAGATACGTTTTGTTTGCAGAACCGCCACCTTTTGCCACGAAAACAAATTTATATTCATCTCCATCAACTGCATAGAGGTCTATTTGAGCAGGGAGATTGCAACCGGTGTTCACCTCATCGTACATATTCAGCGGAGCGTTTTGTGAATAGCGAAGATTATCCGTAGTGTAAGTGTCATAAACGCCTTTTGACAGATATTCTTCATCGTGTCCGCCTGTGAATATGTTTTGTCCTTTTTTGCCCATTACGATTGCAGTACCGGTATCTTGGCAGAAAGGAAGTTGACCTTTTGCGGCAATTTCTGCGTTGCGGAGCATAGTGAGAGCCACAAACTTATCATTTTGGCTTGCTTCCGGGTCTTGGAGAATTTTTGCCACCATAGCATTATGTTCACGACGCAACATAAAAGCATTGTCGTGAGTAGCTTGGCGAGCGAGAACTGTAAGTGCTTGAGGGTCAACAACAAGAATTTCACGGTCACCGAATTTTTCCACTTTTACATAGTCGGAAGTGAGGTGATAGTACTCTGTTGTGTCTTTTCCCATAGGGAACATTTCCTGGTATTTAAATGGTTTTGTTGCCATAATTTATAATGGTGTTAATAGTACAATATTTTTCTAATGCAAAGTTAATGCTATTAGTTGAATTTTCCTATTATATACAACAAAAAAAGATGAGTAATGCAATCATAAAGATTAACAATTACTCATCCTCCTCTCTCCTGCGGTGCGGACGGGACTCGAACCCGCGACCCCCTGCGTGACAGGCAGGTATTCT
>SAMEA3663271__coassemble_753_pt1 | contig 9012 bp, 6 predicted proteins | sample SAMEA3663271__metabat2_low_PE_018 | metagenome-assembled genome bin SAMEA3663271 (sample SAMEA3663271) | pig gut metagenome | biome: pig gut; feature: pig-associated habitat; material: faeces | place: China | collected 2013
AATGAAACAAGTAGCACTATCATATAAAACACTCCTTACTGAATTGCATAGCGATGTTAAAAAAGCATTCAAGCATGGATTAAAACCCAAAAACGACGTACTAAAAGTGGAGGTAAAACTCAATGAAGCAGAGTTGAATTTGCGTAAAGCAGAAAATGCTTGCCGACTTGCTTCTATGAATCTTTGCCACTACATTGGTAGACCACTCAATGATAGCATCACAGTATCCTCTCCTGATGTGTTACATAATCAGCAGCAAATCAGCCCAGATTTTTCAGCAAGACCGGAAACTCAAATACTTGACTATAAAGAATATATCGCACAGCAAAAAGTAAACGTTGCTCGTAGTGAATATCTGCCGCAAGTTGGTTTGATTGGACAATATGGATATTCAGACGGGCTTAAACTCGGTGGCAAAAAAGTGCTTGAGGATTGGAATTATCTTGTAGGTGTGCAAGTTTCCATTCCTATTTATGATTTCGGTCATAGAATGGGCAAAATACGTTCCGCTAAAGAGCAGCTGGCTGCAGTTCAAGCAGAAAAAGAAGACACTAATCAACTCCTTGCGTTAAGTCTGCATCAAGCAATAAATAACCTTGACGAAGCTTTCCTTGAAGTGGAACTTGCTCAATCTTCAGTAACTGCAGCAGATGAAAATTTGCGTTCCAGCACTAAGTTTTATCAAGCAGGTATGGAATCCCTTTCAGACAACTTGGAGTCTCAAACTCTTTGGCTACAAGCACACGCCACTCTCATAGATGCACAAATTTCACTCTTCCTCCGCCATATTGAATACCTCAGAGCTACCGGTCAATTAAACTAAGGTATATTTAGTGTAAATGTTAAAAACTATGACTGTCACTCATTAAGCATATTTAAGTATGTTTTACAGTGAGTAAAGTGTTTCACATAAAAAACATAAGAACAATACTAATGAATGGCTAAACATAGAATTTGATTTATTATATTAGGGATATTCAGTACTCAAAGTACTTATTATTTCCCGGAATTTTATATTATCCCTCAATTTTGAAACATTTATGATGCCTTCTGAATAATCTTTCCATAAATAAATGCTACCAAAGCCTTTGGAAACAGAAAGTCTAGTTGCCTCTAATGCCTTTTCTTCATCGCCTGATAGAGAATAAAAACAAGCTGCGTAATAATTTATTTCGCCATCGTTATCGGATTTAGTTAATATTTCTTGAATCCATTCCTCCGCTTTTTCTTGTTCTCCTATTTCAAACAAAGCAAATCCTTTATATGAATCAACTCCCAATTCCGTATTATCTGTTTCTATTGCTCTTTGAAAGAATGTTTTTGCACTTTCATTTAAAAACAGATGATATTTAAGAGTGTATCCTCTCCATAAATATGGTTCCGGATTTGTAGGATTAAACATAGACGCAGCTCCAAAAGCTGATGAAGCATCTATATAATTTCCCATATTTACAAGAATACGTCCCTTTATGGTCTTATTCGTTTCATTTTCTTCGCTTTTTTCAATGGATTTTTCTATACAATCAAGTGCATTTGTATAATTTCCTATAGCATTTTCAATTTGTGCTTTTACTTGATAAGACTTGGCGTTGTCTTCAGACATTGAAATTGCCACTTCAATATTATCCAAGGCTTTTTCATAATCTGCAAGATTCATATAGCATAATGCTAAACTGCGATATATGCCATCATAATTATATATATTATGCTCTATAAGATACTTAAAATCATTTATAGCAGAGGTATAATGAAAATGAGCCATTGCAATGTAACCTCTTATATAGTAATACATACCCTGCTCCGGTACTTGAGAAATAACAGTACTGATACCAGACACAACTGCTCTATAGTCCGTATCAGCCATATCATTCAATGCCTTAAAAGCCTTGCTGTTATTATTGTCAAGACTTATAGCAATAAGCAAATCCTCAACGCAACCGGCATTATTTCCCATTTCTTTACGGATAGATGCACGACGAACATAAGTATTACTATTCGTTTGGTCAAATTCAACAGCCTTGTTTATAAAATCATTTGCCAGGCCAAGGTTATTTTCTTTGATTGCCACTCTTGCAAGTCCTACAAGAGCCTCAATACTACGGCTATTGAGCCTTTGCATTCGACGAAACCCTTCTTTTGCGTCACTGTAATTACCAAGTTCGTAGTCAAGATTAGCCTTTTGATAACATAAAACGAAATCTCCCGGATTAAGAAGTAGAGCACTTGTCATATCCTTAAGTGCGTCTTCTTTGCGGTCTGTCATCATATATATATTTGCTCTCAAAGAATATTCCTGAACAAGCATATCTTTATCAGTTTCAGGAGTATATTTGATAGCGTTATCTATATCAGACAAAGCCCTCATATATAGGTTCTGCTTGTAAAACTCATTCGCTCTATGAAAATATGTTTCATAGTCTTTAGGGTCTTCCTGCAAAAGTTTATTATAAACTTCAATAACCGCTTTGGTCATAGGATTAGATTTTCGTTGCTGAGACATCGCATTACCAATTCCCAACAATAATAAAGATAAGATTAGGGATAGAAGATTTTTATAATTCATATTTATGTTGAATTAAAAATAATATATAATCGTTATTTGGCAAACTAACGTGTTTTAACAACAGCCTCGCGTAAAGTGACGAGTTTTTCCATAAGACCGGGAAGCAAGTCAAGTTTTAGCATATTAGCACCATCACTCTTAGCCACAGCAGGGTTTTGGTGTGTTTCAATGAAGATTCCATCTACTCCAACAGCAATACCTGCTTTTGCAACTATTTCAATCAACTCAGGCTTGCCCCCTGTTACCCCTGCAGATTGGTTCGGTTGCTGCAAAGAATGGGTAACATCAAGTATTACCGGACAATTATTCTTTTGCATTTCCGGGATTCCTCTGTAGTCTATCACTAAATCCTGATAGCCGAAAGTAGTACCCCTTTCAGTGATAGACACTTTATTATTACCAGCATCGCGTACTTTTTGAACTGCAAACTTCATTGCTTCTGGGGAAAGGAACTGACCTTTCTTGATATTTACCATTTTGCCGGTAGCAGCTGCAGCAAGAAGCAAATCCGTCTGCCTGCAAAGGAAAGCAGGTATCTGGAGAATATCCACAAAAGATGCCGCCATTTTAGCTTCATCTACGGAATGAATATCCGTAACAACAGGAATACCGTAAGTATCGCGAACTTTTTTAAGTATAGTGAGGGCTTCCAAATCCCCTATTCCTGTGAAAGAATCAATCCTGGAACGATTTGCTTTACGGTAGCTGCCTTTGAAAACATAAGGTATATTAAGTTTATTAGTCACCTCGCAAACTTTACCTGCAATTTCAAGCGCCATTTGTTCACCTTCTATCACGCATGGCCCGGCAAGCAAGAAAAAATTATCTGATTTTAAATATTCTGTAATATCCATTATTTATAAATTTGATTTATTATTTGACACGTGTCACATGCAACAATTGCAGCCGTTTCCGTACGAAGTCTGCAATCTCCGAATGTGACCGGCTGATATCCGATTTCAATGGCTTGTTTTATTTCTTTTTCTGAGAAATCACCTTCAGGACCTATCAAAATGGTCACTGATTGTTTTGGTTTATATAGTGCACTAAATAAGCGTCTTGGTATTTCCGGAGCACAGTACGCCACAAATCTTTGTTCGGAATTGTCACTTTTATAAAACTCATCTATAGGCATCATTGGACAAATTTCCGGGAGAAAAGATTTCAATGACTGTTTCATAGCTGAAATTGCAATTTTTTCAAGCCTTTCAATCTTAATTTCCTTTCTTTCTGAATATCGGCACAAAAGTGGAACTATTCTATTAACACCTATTTCAGTGAGTTTCTCTACCATCCATTCCATCCTATCCATGTGCTTGGTAGGTGCAACGGCAATAGTAATTTCGTTTTCCCAATACAGTGGCTGATAATGCTTTGATATAATTTCAACCGCCGCCCTCTTGGAATTTGCATCCAAGAGTCGGCAGTCGTAAAAATATCCTTTGCCATCAATGACATTTAAAGTATCACCTTCCTTCATACGCAACACTCTTACGCAGTGTGCGGAATCGCTTTCCGGAAGAATACCAGTATCTTCTATGTCCGGGGCAAAAAACTGTATCATCAGACTTTTTCCGGAACGTGTTTATATTTGAAAATAAACGTAAACAGGACAAAAACAATCAGTGCGTATGCAGAGAAGATAAGCCAAACGGAAGACCAATCACCTACCATAAAATCACCTACATTTTTACAATAGTGATTTACAACTACACCTGCAGCCTGTGTTCCTAATGTTGCACCAATTCCGTTTGTCATCAGCATAAACAAGCCTTGTGCTGAAGATTGATACTTTTCAGGAGACTCTTTTGATACGAAGAGAGCACCGGAAACATTAAAGAAGTCAAATGCTACTCCATAAACAATCATGGAACCTACAATCAGAGGAATAAACCACCAAGCATTGATGTCTGATGCCAAGCCAAAGAACCCGAAACGGAGCACCCATGCAAACATTGCAATCATCATCACTTTCTTTATTCCGTAACGTTTGAGGAAGAAAGTGATAAGGAGGATACATAATGCTTCTGATATTTGAGAAATTGAGATTATCAATGTTGAATTCTTCGCAATAATAGAATTTTCATCAACTAATGAAAATTGGCTGATAAACGAAGATGCGTATGCGTTTGTAATCTGAAGAGAAACACCAAGTAGCATACTGAAGATGAAGAATATTGCCATCTTCTTTGTTTTGAATAACACAAAAGCATCAAGACCGAATTTTTCAACCCATGTCTGATTATCTTTAGATTCCGTGAGAGGGCATTTTGGTAATAGATATGCGTAAATAGCAAGGAACAAGCCAATTACTGCACATGTTGCGAGTTGATAGGAATTATCTTGGAATCTATCAAGCAACGTAAGTGAAAGTCCAAAACCATCTTCATGAATATACGCACTATTCACGAACCACATTGCTGCAACAAAACCCACCGTACCAAAAACACGAATTGGTGGAAAATCTTTCACTGTATCAAGTCCGTTTTGGCGTAAAATAGAAAAGGCTACAGTGTTTGAAAGTGCAATTGTTGGCATATAAAAACCTACACTCAATGTGTAATAAGTAAACAGTGTCCCAAATTGGGGTGCTTCTGCAGAAACACAGTAAAAATAAGCCATTCCCATAAATCCGGCTGCCAAAAGATGACACAAACCGAGAAGTTTCTGTGGTTGAATGTACTTATCTCCTAAAACACCGATAATTGCAGGCATGAAAATTGACACAATGCCTTGCACAGAGTAAAACCAAGGAATATCCGAACCTAATGCGATAGAACTTAGATACTTTCCTAAGCTTATAAGATACGACCCCCAAACTGCGAACTGGAGGAAATTCATTAGAGCTAATCTAATTTTTATAGAATTCATTGTGATAATAACTTAAGGTATTTGTATTAACGTTTACATTCTTTGAATAGTATTTTTTATTGGCAAATATACGTGATTTTCCTCTTTTACACAAACAAATTGAAAGTAATTTATTTTATTTAGGTGTTATTAAATGCTAATTAAATGCAAATTATGCACTAAAATTTCGGTGTAATACCTATAAAAAATTCAATATTTATGCCAGGCATAGGGTGTGACAAAACTGATACGTAATCTTCGTTAAATAAATTATTAACCGCTAATTTCAACGACAAATCCGCATTTTTGAAATTAAGTTTTCTTTCCAACGACACATTACTCATAAAATACTCGGGAAGCCTGCCGGATAATGAAACGTCTCCGTTAGACATTGTGTATCTACGGCTATAATAGCACCATTTATATTGGAATGCCCATTTATTCCAAGACAATATTCCGGTGATTGAAGATGAAAATTCCGGTACGTATGGTAATTGTTTCCCTATAGATTTATCTGCCGGTGACATCGGTTCTCCTTCATTAATTGAGGGAGTCCAACCAAATGTTCCATTCAAATCAAGACTTAAATCCTTTCTAAAATCAAATCCTGCATTTGCATTTGCTTCAATTCCGTATGAATGAACTTTTTTTACATTTCTCGGAGAAAAGAACCCCTTTGTGGTAGGAAGCCATAAAATCCAATCATCAATGTATGAATCAAACCAGTTTATGCCACCCGAAAACTTAAATCCTACCACTTTTCTCATATCAAAACCCAATCCGCAATCGTATGTAAAACCGGACTCACTCTTTAATCTTGGATTTCCTCCCGGAAAAAAATACAAGTCATTTAAGGATGGGAAACGGTAGTTTTTTGCAACCGAACCACGAACCCTCAATCCGATTTTCTTTACCATAACACCATCAAAAGTAAATGCAGGAATTAGTACAGCACTATTTTCTCCATACACTTCCTCTCGCAAAACTACAGATAACCCTACTCTTTCTATAGGTTGCCACTTGATATTTTGCGAAATAGAACACTCCGTTCTTCCTCTTTTATAACCGCTTATTACCTCCTTTTCTACATCACTCGGCGATTTCAATGTATTATCAGTATTATCAACATTATGTTTCCTGATATCAAAAGCCATTGTCAATAATAAACTATTCAGAGGATTATAATCAATGCCTGCATGTCCAAAGATACTGTTTACATGGTTTTTGGAGTCTGTCATAACAAGCATTTCTCCACTTCCGTTGTCTCGTTTATAATCATAATCAATCCGACTATTTACATATCCAAGTGATGCATTTATCTTCAATTTGTTTTTTCGATAACTCCAAGCACCAGTCATACGCAATGTATGCTCTCGCTGCTTGTTCTCAAATGCAGATTCGCTACCATAGTCTGTTGTCAAAAGTGGCAACTCCCTATCAGAATCCATATACCAAGCATTAAGGCTGAATACATTTCCTTTATGTGTATCATAATAAAACTCCTGGAGCACATGAAAATCACGGAAAGCACCATTACTATTTTTTTCTTTAGGGTTGAATTGACCAATTATATTATGGTTTTCATCATAGATATTTTCTTTCTTGTCGTGATTGACGTATTTGTAATCATTATCTGACGAAGAGTAAACCACACGCATTCTGCTTGAAAAATTCTCGCCTTTGTACCCCACCTTCAGAAATTCATCAAAAGTCTTAAAACTACCAATTCCCTGGATATAACTCATGTCTATCCCATCATACTCTTGCGGCTGAGTACCCATAGATACAAGTCCTCCAAGCCCACCAGATGTTTCGCTTATAGACGATGCTCCGTGAAGTAATGATGCCTCATCTATAAAGTATGATGGAATAAGTGAAAAGTCTGTCATTCCGAGCATCGGACTATTAATAGGAATACCATTCCAAGACACTTGCGTGTGTGATGGCGATGTACCTCTAAAAGACACTGTTGAAAGAGTTGCACGTCCGTAATTTTTCACATAAAGACTTGAATTATACGTCAATACATCTGCCATAGAAAGAGCGATATTCTCTTTCAGCATCAGTGAATCAAATTTTGTTTTAACCACTCCTATTTCTTTAAGCGGACGCCTCGCCTCAAAAGTAACTTCGCTTAATTTGTAATGCCGCTCCTGCGAATACACATAAATAGACGTAAAGAAAAGCAAACAAACTATATAGCGATTTAATAACTTCATATCACTCTTTTTCAGATAATTAATATTGAATCATAAAGAAACCAGGAATTACCCCCACATAAAAAGAATCCAAGATTTCTCCTTGTGATGAATATCTGTAAACCATTCCCTGTTGCTGATAATCAATAGCATCGGCAACATATATTTCGTTTCGTTTATTGTCTATGGAAAGACCATAAAAAATAGTTCCTATGTTGTAAACAAATGGTTTTGAAGGAAGAACCTCGGAATGAATATCCATTTTCCATACGTCTTTATTCAGCCAAAAAAGCGTATTCCCATTGTCTGCAACACATAATTCTGTAGGAGAATCCGTTATTGGAAACACAAACGTTTTTTCAATGCTGAAAGTTACCGGATTTATCTTGCTGAGATGTGGCTCTTCATATCCAGACGGACTTCCTTTGTATCCTCCATCTGTTAATACCCATAGAAATCCATCAGCATCAATAGTTATTGATTGTGGCTGTGCACCCACATCAAGTTTTGCCACAACACAATCTTTATTAACATCTATTTTTATAATGTTTCTCTGATGACTCCAACATACACAATAAACATAATCACCTATTTGCACCATTTGTTCCGTAGATGCCGTAGATTGTTTCATTTCAGGAACTTCTATGTAACCTGTTATGGTAAATTTTTTCGGATTTACAATTGTTATTTTATTATCCCATAACTGACTGACGTATGCTTTATTTTCATTTACAAAATGGATATATCTTGGTGATGTCAGTCCTTCTATTCTGCCTTTTTCTTTGAAAGTTTTTAGGTCTATAGCAAAAATCACATGGGAATTATTGACCACAATCCACCCTTTGTCCTCAAAAATATTCATAGACTGTGCCACATCACCAAGTTTCATTCCATTTGAGCGATAAAACACATCATTTTCTACTGTTTTATCTACCGGATTATAATACGATAACGTAGCATTTCCGTACTGAAAATTACCTTCATTCAAAATATAAATACCTTCTCCATCAACAGAAATACTCGGTTCTTTCTCCGGGGATTCCCACTTCATACAGCTTGTGAGAAATACTATAGACAATAGTATACTTATACTTTTATACATTATTATTCAGTTTTTGATAAGCCAAACGAGAATTACCATCTAAAAGATAAATTATTCCGCAATACACAAATCCATTTTCAAGGAGTACTCTTTGCATTTTTGCATTATCCTCATGCGTGTCAACTCTCACATTTCCCGTAATATTTAAAGCATAGTCAAATGCAGCTTTTGCTATTCCTGAAGTATTACCATTTGATGCGATTCTATGAATTGTCAGATATGGTTTTGAATCATCTATCCATTGTCCTTCTATATAACGATACGTTGGGTCAATACCAGGAATCATACTAAAAACTCCA
>SAMEA3663271__coassemble_767_pt1 | contig 8924 bp, 7 predicted proteins | sample SAMEA3663271__metabat2_low_PE_018 | metagenome-assembled genome bin SAMEA3663271 (sample SAMEA3663271) | pig gut metagenome | biome: pig gut; feature: pig-associated habitat; material: faeces | place: China | collected 2013
TATTGCCAGTATTATTGATACAAAATGTTTAATAGATTTCATGATAAATATACTTATTTATGTTAATTGAATAGTTCTCTAATGCTTTAATACAATTTTTATAGCAAATGTAATTCAAGTATAAAACCATTATTTTGAACGTACTATTTTAACCTTTTAAAAATGAGAATGAGTTTATGGAAATTTTAGCAAAGGATCTTTCTATTTTTTGCCATTATATGGAATGTATTATGTTCAAGATAGGTCTCCAAGATGAGATTTTGCCAGCATACGGCGTAATTTTTCAAAACCTTTTTCAAGTGCTTCTTCTTCCGCTTTCTTTTCTGCTTCTGTGCGGTTTAAGAAACGCTGATAGGTCGCTTGTGCTTCTGCTTCAAACTGCTCAGCAACTTCACCCGTAAGTACCGGTATGGATGCTATTGGTAGTGCCATATCATTCTTAATTTATGTTTTTACTATATAGTATTCAGTGCAAAGGTACTTAAAAATTTTTATTAAGTAAAATTTTTAACGGCGTAACTTATCTTTTTAAAATGCGGATAAGTTCAATGAGGGCTGTGGCTGTGGCTCTTTCAATGATTTTTTGGCGATTGCCGGGGAAAAAGTAGATGCCGGAGAGGGTTTTGAGGGGAGTGTGAACGGCTATGCAGACTGTTCCTACGGGTTTTTCAGGACTGCCTCCACCGGGACCGGCTATGCCGGAGGTGGCTACGGAACAGTCTGTGCCCAAGGCTTTTATTACGCCGAATGCCATTTGCTCCGCAACGGGAACGCTTACTGCTCCGAGCGTTTCTATAGTGTTTGCATCAACGCAGAGAACATTTGTTTTCACACTGTTTGCGTATGATACTATGGAACCTGAAAATACGTCTGATGAACCCGGAATGAGAGTGATGTTGTGTGCGATGTTACCTCCCGTGCAACTTTCAGCCGTGGCAAAGGTGTAGCCATGTTTTCTGAGCATTTCAAGTGCTATTTCCGCTATAGGAGCATCTTTTTCCGCAAAAACGGCATTGCCCAAAATGGCTTTCAGTTCCGCTGTTTTTTCATCTAAAAGTGTATTGATGAACTCCGCATCAGCATGTAGTCCGTCAAGACGCAGTTTTTGATAGCCGGGTACGGGGAGATATGCCAAATGGAGATATGGCGGCAGGTTATCTTCCCATGTATCAAGCATTTCTGCAATGCCGGATTCCGTGATTCCATAAACCAGGAGGTTGCGGTGCGAAACTGTGATGTCGCAACCAAAGTGAGTGAGAAGTTGTGGGAAAACTGCAGTTTTTATCATGTGTGATGTTTCTGCGGGTACACCCGGCATGCTTACGAGTATTTTCTCTTTGTCTCCCACTGTTTGCTCAAACCACATAATAGGCGCAGTGCCTACAACGTTCTGGATTATCTTTGCAGATGACGGTACAAATGCCTGATTGCGAGTGAGTTCATTTATTATTATATGGCGGCGGTTACAAACGTTTTCCACGTTTTTCAGCACCTCATTGTCAAAAATCAGTTCACCGCCAAAAATTTCAAGGAGAACGTTTTTCGTGATATCGTCTTTTGTGGGACCAAGTCCGCCTGTGGTGATTATGATATCCGAAAGGCTCATAGCAGAATGAACAGCCGCTTTTATCTCATCAGCGTTGTCACCAACGGTGAAAACACGATTTATTTGCCAATTGGCGGCACTGAAAGTGCGAGCAATGTCGCCGGAATTTGTGTCTGTGACTTGACCAAGGAGAATTTCATCTCCTATCACAATGATAGATATATCCATTTTTTAGAGAGTTACACGAGCAAAAGGAGCAGCGTCGTAAGGGCAGAAATCTTTGTCAAGGTACTTGTAATATCCGGCAATAGCCACCATAGCGGCATTGTCTGTAGTAAATGAGCGTTTTGGAATAAATGCTTTGAGGTGATGTTTTTCGCAATACTCTGCCACTGCGGTGCGAACACCGGAATTTGCGGAAACACCGCCACCGATTGCTACGGTCTTGACACCTGTCTGTTTTACAGCCTTGTCTAACTTGTTCAGCAAAATGTCTATAATTGTGGCTTGGAGCGATGCTGCGAGGTCTGCCATATTTTCTTCCACAAAATTCGGATTTTCCTTCACGGCATCACGCAGAGTGTAAAGAAAAGATGTTTTCAGTCCGCTGAAACTGTAGTCAAGTCCGGGAATGTGTGGCTTTGCAAACTTAAATCTCGTTTTGTCGCCTTGTGTGGCAAGTCTGTCAATGTGCGGACCGCCGGGGTAGGGGAGTCCCATCACCTTTGCACATTTGTCAAAGGCTTCACCGGCAGCATCATCAATAGTCTGCCCGATAATTTGCATATCGTTGTAGTTTTTTACGAGTACGAGTTGTGAGTTGCCGCCGGAAATGAGCAGGCACAGGAATGGGTATTCCGGAGTGACATCGTCTTCTTTTTCTTTTACGAAGTGTGACAAAACATGTCCATGAAGGTGGTTCACATCAACAATAGGAACACGCAGCCCTACGGACAAGCCTTTTGCAAAAGACGTTCCAACGAGGAGCGAGCCGAGCAGACCCGGTCCGCGAGTGAAAGCAATGGCACTTAAGTCAGACTTGCTGATGCCGGCACGTTTCAGAGCGGCGTCCACTACGGGAACAATATTTTGCTGGTGTGCACGAGAAGCGAGTTCCGGCACTACACCTCCGTATTCTTCATGAACAGACTGTGACGCTATTACATTGCTGAGCAAGATACCGTCACGAATCACGGCAGCACTTGTGTCGTCGCAGGAAGATTCAATACCAAGGATTGTGATACACATTATTATATATCGGTTTTTTGTTGATAAATCATTTTTTGCAAAACGAGCGGTGATTCCGGTCCCATATTAAATATTAAGTCCAAAATGGAGAGGTGAGGAATAAAACCGAAGTTATCTTGCCGCACCTGATAATATGGCACAGGTTCATAAACGGGGAGATTTTTGCCTCGGCAGTCTTCAGCGTCCTGAATATTTTCCGCAGAAAATTTTATTTCCGTATCAATCCCGAGGATATTGCATATAGTAGCATTTATGGCAATGTTCAGGTCTGCGAGCAGGGGATATTTTTCCGGAGTACCTGCGTGAAAAAAGTCTGCAAACTTATCTGCGTAAAACTCAAAATAGGGAGTTCTGCCGTAGGCGGATTCTATGGAAACGCGGTGCACATGCCACCATTCGCCGTGGCGTGAAACTCTGATGTCTCCCCAGCGAGCGGCAGTCATGGATACGGGCTTTTCAATGGGGAAGGTGAGATTCAGTTCGCGATTTACGTCTGCGATAACAGTGCGGTGAGTGGATTTGAGTCGTTTATCAAAGCGAGAAGAATAGTCTATCACCGCTTTGCCGTACTTGGCAAGTGTGGCATAATAATCCACAGAACCATAATAAGCCGGGGAAAGCATTACGCATGATTCCGGAAATAGAGTCAGTGGATTTGCCATTTTTTTTTACTTTTTGAAACTTTCCTTGTCCGGGTTAGCGTCAAGGAAAACGCGGTTCCAACGGATACCACCGTTAAAAAGAGATTTGTCTTTATCAAAAGAGATAATCACTCTCCAGGGAGAACCGACGATATGGTCTTCAGGTACGAAACCCCAGTAGCGTGAGTCGAGAGAATTGTCGCGGTTGTCACCCATCATGAAGTAGTAGTCCATTTGGAAAGTGTATTCCTCCACTGTTTTACCATCAATATTCAGTTTGCCGTCTATCATTTTTGCGGAGGTGTTACGTTCATACACGCGGATAGCACGGTCGTAGGTGCTCCAGTTTTCACTGTTTATGGCAATTTTCATTCCTTTTGCCGGGATAATTATGCCTTTTTCTCCGCCATAGTCGGCACGAGTCCAGTTTGCGGAAATGCCGTCAGGAAACAAAAATTCCTGATTGTCTGCCGGCATAATTTTGACAAAAGCGATGTCTTTTCTTGCTTCAAGTGTTTTCACCATTGCACTTGTGAGCGGAGAAATGTATGCGGCAGGGATTTTTCTTGTTTTCGGGTCCACGTAAAATCCGTTTTGAGCAGCCATTTCCGGGGTAATGCCGTTGAATGAGATTCTGTGAATATCATCAGTGGCAATTCCCAGTTCGTCAAATAGTTCTTGCGGCAGTTCTCCGACTTTAGACTGATAGATGTGGTTAAACTGCACGTTTTCCGGTTGTGGCAGTGCCTTTCCGTTGATATAAATAACACCATTGATTATTTTGAGAGTGTCACCCGGGATAGCCACGCAACGTTTCACATAGTTTTCACGTCTGTCAACGGGACGATACTTCACTTCGCCAAATTCCGCCTTGTTGTTTATCACAGCTGTTCTGCCAAACATTTTCACGAGTGTGTAATAGTCCGGATTTGATACTTTTGTCATTACTGTGTCTCCGGCAGGGAAGTTGAACACCACAATGTCGCCGCGTTCTATTTTGCGGATACCTTTGAGGCGTTTGTAACTCACTTCCGGACAGTCTGTGTAACTGTCGCAGTTGAAAAACGGAAGAGTGTTGTGAACGAGAGGGAAATGAATAGGGGTCATAGGCACTCTCGGACCGTAAATCACTTTATTTACGAAGAGGTAGTCGCCTGTGAGGAGCGTTTTTTCAAGTGATGAAGAGGGTATCTGATAGTTTTGACCCAAGTAGGCAAAAACGAAATACACAAGTATTAGAGCATACATTATGGCATCAATCCAACTCATAATGGTGTAAACCTTTTTGTTTTTGCTTTTCTTCCACCATGTGAAAGGTATGTAACCGGTAATATAAATGTCTAAAAGCAAAAGTTCAAAAAGTGCAACCCACCATGTGCCAAGCCAAATCACCCATGCAAAGAATATGAGCGAAACAATTCCGAAACGAAGCCAACGAGTGGGCTTTGTAGCGGCACAGCGTAAAGAGAAATCCTCCCAAAACGATAGTTTCGGGTTGTCCGGGTCTTCCCATTTGACATCTTCTATGTTTCTTTTGTTTTTGTTTTCTTCAGCAGGGTCTTTTACGTCGCTCATTTTTGTTGCGTTTTTTTACTTGTATATATTAAAAAGGAGAGAGAAGGAGAGGAATTGAAAATTATGCTTTATTTCACGAGTACGCGGCGAGCAAAGTCGTCAACCACAACAATGTAAAGTCCTTTCGGAAGTTTGATGTTTGTGTTGCCGATAGCAAGCGTTTCTTCGTGGATAGTAGTTCCTGCAGTAGTGTAGATGATAGCGTGATTTCCACTCTTGGAGTTCTCAATTACGAGTTCACCGTTGAGGCTGTAAGCGTCCCAAGTGTGGTAATCTAATACGTCTTCCACGCCTGCACCATAATTTGTGATAATCACATTGTCTATCAAGAGGCGTTTGCCGGATTTCTGCACAAAGCGGACGCGGACGTTACCTGTTTTCTTGATGCTGTAAGTGTGAAGCACGTATGTAGAACCGGAGATTGTTACAGTACCCAGGTTTGTCCAACTATTACCGCCGTCTATAGAATAGTCAACGTCTATTTCAGCATCAGCGTCCGTGCCGTAAATGCGAGCGTAGAAAGAGAGTTCGTCTGCACCGTTTGTCTTATCTTCAGCCATCGTCATAGAAGAATCAGTGTTTTTGCCGAAACGTGCTGCATGGTCGCCTTCGTAGGCAGTTTCACCGTTAAATACGCCGATATTGTTGAAATCCCAATTTGTGGCAGAGCCTTCGTATGCACCTGTAGCATAGCTTGAAGTGATATTCGGCTCGAATGTTTCGCAGAAAGTAGAAGCATCACGGCTCACTTCACCATAAACTTCCACACATTCAGATGTATAGTCTCCTGCGGTAGCATATAGTTCTTTTACGTATGTGCCGTAGTAGTTGCTGAGGAGTCGCAAGTAGAAGCGGTCTTCTTCAGGAGATAGGGTTATTTTAGTACTCCAGTTTGTCTTGTCTGTAGATAGTTCAAACGGAGCAGCGATGATGATATTCACGTCTTCCGAGATGTTCTCGATTTCCACACGCATTTCCGCTACTTCAGACGGCTGTCCTACAATAGATGTGAGTTTGAGTTCCGCATCGTAGAGGAACTGAATGCTTGCAGGAGGAGCTGCAGTTGTCAGGTTAATCACGTCGGAAGTGATAGAGCCGTAAGTGAGGTAGTATGAATAGTTTGTGGAAGGGGTAAGTCCCGTCACGGTGTATTTTTCATCGGCAGCATTCACGGATACAGGGTAACCGGGGAGTATTTCGTCGTTTACTTTTACATAAAGTTTATACTGTGCTCCATCTTCTGAGATATTTACCCACTGTGCAATGAATGAATTTTCCGTTACTTCCGCTGCATCTTTCACAGGAATACCGCTAACGGCAGTGGCATTGAGAGTTACAGACGTATTTACTTCTCCTGAACCTAAGTCCAAAGTGGCTGTAGCAGTACCTGTAACTGTAGGGTTGAATGTGATAGTTATAGTGGCTGTTCCGGCATTGATTGGGTCCGGGAGGAGTTCTACCGGAGAAACACTGAAAGCAGTGCTTCCGCTGAGATATACTCTCACTTCTTCAGAAATACCCACACCGGCTACTTTGAGGGTGTAGCTTTTGGGTGCTCCGATAGCAGTAATGCCAAGGTCGATAGTAGAGCCGTCGGAAGGCTGTGTAAGATAGCAGTCTTGCACACCGGAAGCGTACCAAGCAGTACCTTTTTTAGTACCCCAAATGTATTCCACGAGTTCAGGGTGGTCAATGAAAGGGTTGCGGTTTTTCTGGTGAGCATAGACGGCATCATTTCTCACTGTTTCCTTGCTGCTGACAGCATCTTGTCTGTGCCACTTGAGCAAGAGATTCAGAGCCCATGTGGAGAAACACGGATAAGAGTCACCGGAAAGCATATCGCTATTCCATGAAGCAATCTTGTTGTTGTAGCAGGCTGCCATATAAAAATATGAGCGTGCGAAGTCGCCTTTGTATGTGTCAACAGGTTCAAAAACTTTGCCTGAGTAGCCGGGGAATGTGCAAGTTCCGAGTTTTCCGAGTGCATCAATACCACCACTTGAAGCGAGAGTTGTTCCGTTTGCACATTCACCATAAGGAAAGTTGCTACGTTGTCCGTTTACTTTTCCGTCTGTAGGGTAGATGTGGAAAGCATCGCTATACATAGGAGAAGCGTCGTTAAACCAGCTTTTCGGGAAAGAGTGCTCACGATTGTAGCAGTCGCCAACGTAAGAGTAATTGCCACAACGCTCTGAACTGACAGGCCAGTGTTTAGTGGAATACATATCCCAAATTTTGCCGTCTTCAGGATATACGTCAGAGGTTTTATATACGTCCCAGAGTCCGTTGTAACTTACTGTGGTGTGACTTGAAATCGTCTGATAGAGGGCAGTGAGGAGTGCTTGTCCTGTTTTACCCTCACAACTTGAATAATATCCGCTTGGTGCTTCGGCTATAGCCAAACTGCTGAAAGTGAAAATAGCAGTGGCGGATATAAATAATCTGCGTAAAATATTCATGGTTTAATAATTAGTGATTATAAGAGTGATTATATAAGTGTTTATGTTTATTCTATTACTTCATAGAAGCCCGTAACCTCCGTACTACACTCTCCGAGAATGCCGTTGCTCTGGAGCACGCCTGTATATACTCGGATATATGAGAAAGAAGGTAATGAGGCAGGCTGCATATTGCTGTCAACAATATTTTTCGGGTCAAGGTAAGATTTTGGTGATGTGTTAGGGTACGAATCCGCATAGCCAAGGTATGCGGCAAGTTGATATTGCTCGATTTCCGTATTGTACTTGCCATTGTTTGGCAGGCGGTGACCCGGAAATACCATAGAATAGGCATCAGAAGGGTAAAAATACGGAATATAGGGCTGGGTGTGGTATTCCGGGATGCGTGCCACGTAACCCGTTTCACCTGTGGATTTTATTTTCCACTTGATATACGTTTCATCTTCAAAGACTTTACCCGGCATAAAATATTCCACCATAATTTCTTCTGTTTCCATGTAGTGTTCGCCGCAGATTGTGTACCATGTTTTGCCGTCCTGAGAAATTTGTACTACCCCCGGGTCGGAACTTGACCCTATGGCATTTCCGGCAACCTGGAATCTGCCTGTAATAGGGTGGTCTGTTTTCACGGTGACGGTTCCGCCAAAACTGCCGAGTGTTACGAGTTTGTCGTTGTTCAGTGATTCAGTGGCACGGCTTAAAGCTGTTTCGTATGAATCCCCTTCATGAAGCTCCGGATAAACGTTGCAAAATTGTCCCGGTGCAGGGAAATATTCCACCACTTCCACTGTGATTTTCTTAAGTGTGACTTTATCGCCGGCATCTTCGCCTCCACTCTCGCATGACAACAGAAAACAACAGATACCAACTATTATGGCTGATAAAAAAACTTTTTTCATTTGCGTTCAAAATTTTGTAACTGCAAAGATAGTAATATTTGTTGAGTTAGGGAAATTAGGACACAAAATCTTGAAAAACTTACTTTGTAAGTGTTTCAATGGCTTTTTCAAGCATAGTGTCTATGCCCTGAAGTGCAAGAGTTTCGTCTAAATCCACTTTTAAGCCGTCGGAGGGAGCAATTCCAAATTCCGTGATGTTTCCATTGCAGTCCAGCACTGAGCATGATGAGAAGCGTATTCCCCAGCCTATGGGAAGTTCGGAAGTGAAGGGCATGCCGGAACCTCCACCGGTCACGTCGCCGGCAATTTTTACTTGTGGAAGTGATTTCATGACGGATACAAAATTGTTTGCGGCACTGAAAGTGGAGCGGTTCGTGAGCACTATCACGGGTTTGCCCCACATCACTCTGCCTTTAGGTGCAGGGTCTATATAGTAAGGGTATGGCTCGGAAAAATCGTCGCGTGCAGGACTTTTCTTGTGCACGAGGTAGCCCATGAGTCGTTTCTCTGTGATAAAGCGTGCAACGAGAATATCCACATTTGTTATATCACCGCC
>SAMEA3663271__coassemble_769_pt1 | contig 8902 bp, 6 predicted proteins | sample SAMEA3663271__metabat2_low_PE_018 | metagenome-assembled genome bin SAMEA3663271 (sample SAMEA3663271) | pig gut metagenome | biome: pig gut; feature: pig-associated habitat; material: faeces | place: China | collected 2013
CATAATTAAACTGCACTCCAAAAGTTTTGTGTCTAACTTTTGGGGTGCAGTTCATATGTGACTTAGCCTGTTTTTTAGGGGGCTATTATAACTAAAGTAGTTATTATAGTTAATATCAGAGAATTTTCTATTGTTGCTTATTTTTCAGCTTTTTTCTTAGCGGGGGCTTTCTTTGCTGCCGGTTTTTTAGTCGGTTTCTCCGCTTCCGGTGCAGCATCTTTCTCTTCAGCCTCGAGTTGCTGGACGTTCAGCCTCATTGACGCAACTTCCTTGTTTAGAACTTCAATCTCACGAGCCTGATTACGGATAGTGGTGAGGAGTGAGTTAAGTTCCTCGTTTTCAATAGAAAGCGGGTACTGTTCTTCCACTCTCACTATGAAGTCTGAAAGCACATTCATATAGTTTGTAAATGCCTGGAATGGGGTTTCATACGGGCTGAACAGCGAGTGAACCTGCCCGTCGGCACGGTGCTTGGTGGACATATAGAAGAAATGGTCTGAAGCTTGGAGATAAAGCCAGTCTTGTTTCAAACGGCGGTCGTCACAAAGGCGAACACGTTCTGCCACAGAGTAAAGTTTGTCAAATGCTTCTTTTTGCAGTTTGTTACCGAGCCAAGCGGAGGTATCGCGTGCTTCGTCTGCCCAAGACATCGGGTAAGGAACGCTGAGCGGTGCGGTAGCCTTGATTTTTGCTACTACGTCAGACGGTGTGATGAATGAAATGCCTCTTTCTGCAGCAAAGCGTGGCAGTGCTTCAAGGAATTGGAATATACCCGTTTCGCGACCTTGCATTTGTCCGAAAGTTTCAAGGTTCATAAATAGGTTTATCACTTGTTCTTCTTCCGGAGTGGAAGCAATCCAGTCCATGTATCTGTCTGCAGTGAGAGGATATTCGCTCCATTCGTGGTCTGAGAAGCGGAAAGTGATATCATCGCTCAGTTTGTCGTTTTTGAGGAGGATTTTTAGTTTTGGAGCAGAAGCTGCGGAATAAACGTAGTTTGGTGATTTCCAGCCGAGTACGTGTTTGGCACCCTCAGTAATAATTCCCTTATAACCCATAGCGAGGATTTGAGGAGCAATGTCGTCAAAGTAAATAAGCTCGGTGTTGCGGAGCACTTTAGGTTTCACACCAAAAAGCTGGAAGAGTTTTTCATCGTGAGCCTTCACTTGTGCGGCAAATTCGTCAGGGTCTGCGAGTGAAGAAAGAGAGTGAGCGTATGTTTCAGAAAGAAATTCTACGGAGCCTGTATCTGCGAGTTTCTTCAGCAAATCCACGAATTGCGGAACGTATTGTTCGCATTGTTCAAGTGCCACACCGGTAATGGAGATAGCACAGCGGAATTTGCCTTTGTTTTCTTCAATCATTCGGAGAAGAGTCTCTGCAGCAGGGATATAACTACGTTCTGCAATGTTTGTGATGATGTCGTCGTTAGCAAAATCGTCGTAGTAATAGTGGTCGTTACCGATATCGAAGAAACGGTATCTTTTCAGGCGAAATGGTTGGTGAATCTGAAAATAGAAACAGATGGCTTTCATTTTGCTATATTTTTTGTGCTTGGTGCCTCAAAGAAATCTTTAAGAGAACTCGTAAAAATAATTTTTTTGAGGTTTCAGCGGTTTTTGATTTTTTGTTTTTAATAAAAATTTTAGTTTATGCCCAGCACTTGCTTGTAAATTTTGATTACTTTAGCACCGGCTTTGTCCCATGTGATTTGAGCGACTTCGTCAAGTCCTTCTTCACGCAGATGCTGATACATAGCGGGATAAGTGATGATAGAGTAAATGGCGTCTGCCATGGCATCTATGTCCCAATAGTCTGTTTTGATGACGTTTGAGAGAATTTCCGCACAGCCGGACTGCTTGGAGATAATGGAGGGAACTCCCATCTGCATGGCTTCCAGCGGAGAGATTCCGAAAGGCTCGGAAACGGAAGGCATGATATAAACATCGGAAGCCTTCAGCATTTCATAAACCTGCTTGCCTTTTTGGAATCCCGGGAAGTGGAAACGGTCTGCAATGCCGCGTTCCGCAGCAAGGAGAATCATTTTGTCCATCATATCACCGGAGCCTGCCATAACAAAGCGTACATTGTGGCATAGTTTGAGCACTTTGGCAGCAGCTTCAACGAAGTATTCCGGTCCTTTCTGCATAGTGATACGTCCGAGGAAAGTTACGATTTTTTCCTTTGGTTTATTCACTTGAACATTGAGGAGGTCTTCGCTCAACGGCACCACTGCATTGTGCACTGTGGTAACTTTTGCCGGGTCTATACCATATTTTTCAATCACGGTCTGACGTGTGAGGTTTGATACCGTGATGATATGGTCTGCATTAATCATTCCATCACGTTCTATAGCGAACACCGTAGGGTTCACGTTGCCGCGGGAGCGGTCGTAGTCCGTAGCGTGAACGTGGATAACGAGTGGTTTTCCCGTCACCTGCTTTGCGTGTATTCCTGCGGGATAGGTAAGCCAGTCGTGAGAGTGGATAATATCAAACTGCTCTGTGCGAGCAATCACCCCTGCCATGATAGAATAGTTGTTTATTTCTTCAAGGAGGTTATCGGGGTATCTTCCGGAAAACTCTATACACCCGAGGTCGTTTGTACGCATATAGTTAAAATCCGCGTAGATATTGTTTCTGAGGTGGAAATAGAGATCCGGGTCCATAAGTTTGCCTATACGGCTTTCAACATAGTCGCGGTTTACGTCTCTCCAAGCCACAGGCACTTGTGAAGCACCGATAATTTTGGCAAAAGACTTGTCTTCGTCGCCAAAAGGCTTGGGAATAACAAACGTGATGTCCATATCGCCACATTCCCACATACCTTTAGTGAGTCCGTAGCTGGCAGTGCCAAGTCCGCCGAGGATATGAGGTGGAAATTCCCACCCGAACATTAAAGCTTTCATTTTGTGTTTTATTTTTGTTGTGTGGTGGGTTCTACATTAAATTTTTTGAGTGTACGTATAGTGCGGAGCACTTCTGCAACGTTTGTGGCGTGACTTATGGCACCTCGTCCGGTGAATGGCGGGTTACCGTCGTAAAGCTGAGAGAGTGAACCTATACAGCCCTGCGACATTTCGTCTTCAAAGCCGATAAGCATACGGTCTATATAACTTACACCGCTGAAACCGAATACTTTAAGGTATGCATCGGCATAGAATCCCATGAGCCATGGGCGAGCCGGTCCTTGGTGGAGTGCTATTTCACGTTCTTCCGGAGAGCCGAGGTAGAACGGGTGATAGCCGTAACTCTTAGGTGAGAGAGTGCGGAGTCCTTTAGGAGTGAGAAGTTCTCGAGTGGCAACGTCCAGTACGCCTTTACGCTGACGGCGATCCAGCGGACAGAAATCAAGTCCTATTGCAATCACCATATTCGGGCGTACTTCCGGAGAAGCGAAGCCTGTGACCGGGTCCACATAGTCGTAAAGGTAACCATAATCGTTGAGGAACGTATCCACAAACGGCTGTTTCATCTTGTCCGCGAGTTCTGTCCATGCTTCCGTTTTTTCTGCGTATTCCGGAACGTCTGCGAGGAGTTCTGCGGCAAAGCGGAGAGCGTTGTACCAGAGTCCGTTAAATTCCACAAGGTAACCGGTGCGAGGTATTACGGGGCGGCCGTTTATCTGTGAGTTCATCCAAGAAACGGCGTATGATGTGCCTATTGTGGAAACCATGCCCGTTTCTTCATCAACGCTGAGGTTCGGGTGACTGTTGGAAATGATATAGTCCATAGTTTTTGCCACAAAGTCCGCATACAGTTTGCGAGCATCTTCAAGGCTCACGGTTTTGGCATATTGCTGCACCGCACGGATAGCCCAAAGTGGAATATCCGGCAAATCTATGCCAAGGATATGAGTGGATTTATACCCGTTGTCCATGAAGCGGAGAAGTGCACGAGAAGCCGTGCCCATAATTTTCCGGAAATCTTCTTCATGGTGAACGGAAAGTGTATTGCCCGGCAGTGACATAAAGGTGTTTCTGGCAAGAATCACACCCCAGGGATAGCCGGATAGCATATAAGCCTCATCACCGGAGAACAGGTAAAACTGTTTTGCGGAGTTTTTAAGGCAGTTGTAGAAAGACGTTCTGTTTGTACGAGTGGCGATTTCCTTTTCATAGAGGTGAGCAAGGCTGCGAGGAGAAATTTCTTCCACACCGGCAGAGAAGATTATGCTCTCGCCTTTCTTGATAGGAATGGAGAAATGTCCGGGCACCCAGAGGTCTTCCATGTAAGGCACACCTCGTTCCAGGTCTTTTACGTATTCAATATCTTTGTACCAATGTCCGTCGTTTACCCACTCCGCTTTACGGCTGAACTGCATATAAAGTGTTGGGTAACCGGGATACATGCAAGTAGCGATACCGTTAGCCACCGGCTTACATTCCTTGTTGAGCTGGTAGTTTTCCATACACAGCTCGTTTGAATCTCGGAAAGCGAGGAATGGGCGGAACTCAAGTGTTGTGGGCGAATGTGCTTCCACCAGTGTATAGCGGATAAGCAACCTGTTTTCATTGGTGATGAAAATCTTTTCTTTTGTCAGAATCACTCCTCCCACGCGATAAGTGGTGCGAGGTACATTTTCGCAGTCAAATTCACGGATATACTTGTGACCGTTAGGGCTATATACTGCACCTCTGTAACGGTGAATACCAAGGTTAAACGGTGCACCGTGTTGGATAACCGTTTCATCAAGCGATGACAGCAATACGTGTGGGCGATAAGTGTCCTGTTGCGGGAGTGGCATCACGAAAAGACCGTGTTGCTTACGTGTATTACACCCCACAACCGTTGTGCAGTGGTACGCTCCGGCTTGGTTTGTACGAAGCATTTCCTTAGGGAGCGACTGCTCAAGATTTATCATCAGGTTTTTGTCAAACTTTAGATAACTCATGAATCGTGTTAAGGTTTGTTTTTGGTTATTTTATGTGTATTATTTTCGTTTTAAGGCTCCCAATATTTTGGGTAAGCGAAAGTAACAATTATTTGTCGGATTATAAAGTTTTTTAGCAAAAGTATATATTAAATTTTGGTTATTTAACAATTATTAAGGATTAGACGGGATTTAGCTAAAGTAGCTATATAGCTAAGGTAGCTAATAGCTATTTTGATTTTTTATCCAAATCATAGAATTTGGTTATTCCGCGTAGATAGCGAGCAGTGATAACGTTCACTTTCAGGGGCATTTCGTCGAGCAAATCACGCATAGGGTGAGAGGTGTAAAGTTTGCTCATTTTGGAAAAATCACGGTGTGCTCGGAAAATAGCGGCGGCGTTCTTGAAGTCTAAAGTAAGAACGTATTTAGCCCAGGCTATTGTGTCTATCAGTCTGCGTTTCAGGAGTTTGCGGCGGCGAGTGGTATCGGGCAGATTTTTGTGCATCATCAGCATATTGTTGCGGAAATTGAGGTATGTTTTTCTCGGATTGTTGTAAGCGAGACTTGCACCGCCAAGGTGATACACAGTGCTGTTGCAAACAGCCACAATCTTCTTTCCTGTAAGCAATACACGCCAGCAGAGGTCTATCTCTTCCATGTGAGCAAAGAAGCGACTGTCCAGTCCGCCAACGTTCATATATGTTTCCGTTCTTATGGTGAGTGCGGCACCGGAAGCCCAGAAAATCTCTACGTCAGAGTCATATTGCCCACAGTCTTTTTCCACTGTCTCCATTATTCTGCCACGGCAATAAGGAAAGCCGTTTACGTCGATAAATCCACCTGCGGCACCTGCATGCTCAAAAGTGTCTTTATTTTTGTATGCCAGCACTTTTGGCTGAACGGCATCAACTTCAGGGTGCGACTCAAGGTAATTATATAAAGGTGTAATCCACCCTGCCGCAGGAGCCACGTCTGAGTTCAGCAGCACGGTGTATTTATATTTTGTTTGTTCTATAGCCCTGTTGTAACCCTCCGCAAAACCGTAATTTTCCGGGAAAAGGAGCGTTTTAACGCCGGGAAATTCCGTTTTCAGCACCTCTGCGGAAGAATCCGTAGAACCGTTATCAGCCACTATCACATCTGCAATTTCGGCATCTGTATTAGCCAATACTTGAGGCAAAAATTCACGGAGAAGATTTTCGCCGTTCCAGTTAAGAATTATTACTGCTATCGGTTTCATTTTCAGGGAATTTAACGGGTATTTTCCAGCGTTTGTGAGTCCAGAGCCAAATGTCCGGTTGTCGTTGGATAGTATTTTGGAGTAGTTCTATGTATTTTTGCGTAACTTCGTTTTTCTGCATAGTGGAGGCGTCATCGGCAATTTTATGCGTCACTACTTTGTAATGTCCGCGAGAAACTTTGTGCATATCCCAGTAGATTGCTGTGGTTTTCAGTCGCATGGCGAGTGTTTCCGTGCCTGTTATTGCAGCCGTAGGGTGATTTAGAAAATTTACTATGTATGTAGGGTCACCGTGACTTGGTTTTTGGTCCGACATAAAGCCCGTAACCCATACTTTTTTCTCCATTTTCAGTTTCAGCAGGTCGCGAAGCACGGTTTTTTTCTTGAAAGATTTGCTGCCGAAGCGACCTCTCAAGCGGAGCATCACACTATCGAACCATTCAGATTTCAACGGCCGATAAACTTGTGCAAAAATCACGTTTTTGTCATTTTTGAAGCGGCTGTGCAGAGTAACGGACGGTGCCCATTCCCAGTTGAAACAGTGTGAGAAATAAACCACAACGGAGCGGCCTTCTGCCACAGCATTGTCTATTATGTCCAGTCCTTCAAAAGTCATTCGTTGCATCATTTCCTCATCGGAAATATGTGCCAGTTTCAGTGTTTCAACAGTGTAGTCCGTGAAGTTGCGATAAAACTTTTTCAGTATTCCGTTTATCTCATCATCGCTTGCTTCCGGAAAAGATTCCCGGAGATTTTTCCGTGCCACCTTGCGGCGATAGCGGAAAACGTAAAAAAGGAGAAAATAGCAGAAATCGGAAAAGACGTAAAGCACTCCGAGCGGCAGGTGTGCAACAGCATTTATCAGCAAATCTCCGAGGCGGCATAATAAGCGTTTCACAGTGCTACCTCCCCTCTCATTTCTTCTCCCTCGCCAAGCATTTCAATCAGGCGTACGGGTATGATACAATTGTCTTTTGCAGCCGCATTTCCTTCCGGAATCACCACTTTGAGGTAATTGTCCGTAAAGCCGTTTACGGGGTGTCCTTTGCGGTTGTGCTCAATCAGCACAGGTCGAACGGTACCCTCAAATTGTTTGCTGAAATCCAAAAGTTTTTTCTCGGATATTGCAAGCATGATGCGAGTTCTGCGATGCTTTTCTTCCTGTGTCACAAAATGCTCGATATTAAGTGCTTTCGTGCCGGGACGTTCGGAGTATGTGAACACGTGGAGACGCGAAATACTCAGTGAATCCACAAATTTGCGTGAAATTTCAAATTCGTCCTCTGTTTCTCCTCTTGCACCCACAATTAAATCCACACCTATAAAAGCATGGGGCATTACGGCACGTATCGCCTCTATTTTATGGCGGAAAAGTGCAGTATCATAGTGGCGGTGCATAAGTTTCAGCACGGCATCGCTACCACTCTGCAGTGGTATATGGAAATGTGGCATAAAACGTTTGCTATGTGCCACAAAATCAATAATTTCGTCTGTCAGTAGGTTTGGCTCTATGGAAGAAATGCGGTAACGCTCTATTCCTTCCACCTCATCAAGGGCACGAATCAGGTCCAAGAATGTTTCTTCAGTTCCTTTACCAAAATCACCGATGTTTACACCGGTAATCACTATTTCCTTGCCGCCTTCCTCTGCCACACATTGTGCCTGTTCCACCATTTGTGCCACAGTTCCGGAGCGACTGCGTCCGCGAGCCATAGGGATAGTGCAGTATGTACACCAATAGTCGCAACCGTCCTGCACTTTCAGGAAATAGCGGGTGCGGTCACCTCGAGAACACGATGGAGAAAACTCACGCAGTTCACGAGTAGGTGTTATATGTGTAGCGGTTTGTTTTGTTTCCAGCCATTCGTCAAGAAACTGTGTAAGCACAAGTTTTTTATCATTGCCTGCAACGATAGCAACGCCCTCAATAGCGGCAATTTCATCGCTTTTGAGTTGTGCATAGCAGCCTGTCACGATAATCACGGCATTTGGAAAACGTTTTGCAAACGAGCGTATTTGTTGGCGGCATTTTTTGTCTGCCTCCGCTGTGACACTACAAGTATTAACCACTACGATGTCCGGTGTTTCACCTGCTTGAATACGTCTTATGCCTTTTTCTGCAAAAAGTTTTGCAATGGTGGACGTTTCGGAAAAGTTCAGTTTGCACCCGAAGGTATGAAACAGAGCCGTATGGTTTCCAAATGTATTTTTATCTATCATTATTTTTACAGACGGACTACGATAATTTCAACAGAAGCACCGGTGTGGTTGTTCAGCAGTGATTCGGATTTGACGAATGCTTTGTAGTGTCCTGCCGGGACATCGTTTCCGGAGTTGTCCTTGAGGTTCCAAACGTATGGGAATGTGACGTTTGATGCAGTAAATACTGTTTTACCATCAAGTGATTCTATTGTTATGTTGCTTTCAATATCACCGGAGAGTGAGTGAACATAGTTCAGAGTTGCTTCCGTTGTGGCAGGGTCTTCTTCAACGGTGAGTGAAGCGTTGGCAATGTTGATAAAATTGAACGACAATTCTTTTTCAGAAACATTTCCGATTACGTCTGCCACCTGGAGTTTGATGGTATGTGAGCCGTCTGTGATATCTGAAAGTTGCAATTCGATAGTCATACTTCCGTCCTTGCTGCAAGTGAGTGATTCCGCGGCATTGGTAAAGTTTTTGGAGTTGTCTATCACAAGTCTGATACTCAGAGCGTTATTTGAGAAGTTTATACCGGAAGCGTCAGAGATAGTAGCATGGAAAACGGCAGTGTTTTGGATAAGGTCA
>SAMEA3663271__coassemble_772_pt1 | contig 8867 bp, 5 predicted proteins | sample SAMEA3663271__metabat2_low_PE_018 | metagenome-assembled genome bin SAMEA3663271 (sample SAMEA3663271) | pig gut metagenome | biome: pig gut; feature: pig-associated habitat; material: faeces | place: China | collected 2013
TCAATCAAAAATCTGCGACCTCATTTTTTAACTTTCTTTATGAAACAGGCTCTAAATAAAAAGCAACGTTTTCCGGCATTTGTCCTCAAAAAAATGTGCTTTACATTGATTATATCATTGAAATAAATGTAATTTTACAAAAGGCGAATACTCTCAATCACTATGAAACGACAGATTTATAACAACTTAGAGCCTTCCTCCAATCCAACTAACTTAATAAAAGGCTTCGTAGTGAATAAAATTATCTAATTTATAGGCACAACAAAACGTTTATCTTCATCAAAACTCCATTGCACCTGATATGTTTGTCCGGTAAGTTGGTCAAGCATAATAAAATTATAGATATTTTGAGTAGGCTGTAAGATAAAGCGACCGGGTATTTCATTTTCTGCACGTGAAACATCAGAAAGTATATATTCAAATCGCTTGTTATCTGCCTCAACTGAAAATTGCACAATATTTATTTTTCCTGAGCGAGTATCCAGTTTGAGAAAATTCCACATATTTTGAGTTGGGTACAACTTATAGCCGGGTTCTGCCAAAGAACTCCGCACAACGTAAGATTCTATGCGGTCTATCTTCTCCAACATTTTTTCTTCATTCTCATTTTTACATGATGCCAAAAGAATAATCAACATCAAAAAAGCAAAGCAAATCTTCTTCATAAAGTTTTATTGGTTAAGGTGTTATAGATATTTAATATAGAAATATGGATTAATAATTGTGGTAATTCATTTTCCAAAGTCATCTTGATTTAGTAAGCAAAAACAAGAATAAATTCAAACACTGCAAATATTGGGACTTTTCAATAAAAAGCAAAATACTTGTATGTTACAACAGACATTTTCTAATTCTTCTCAAACTCGTTGCATAGAGATTTTGAAGTGTCATTGTGGTGCGGACAACTCATAGAGCCATTCTTGCGACAGTCCGCACAAGTGCCTTGCTCTCCCAAAAGTCCAACGGAAAATTTGCCTCCGTGCATAAACTTCCACACAAAGACTACGAACACCACAAAGAATGCTATAGCTATGAATATAAAAGCGAGCATTATAGCGATTATCCATAAAACAAGTACCGAAGGCAGAGCTACTCCCACTGCCTTATTTTGGCGGATAATATTCACTACAAAGAAACCTAACGTGCAACCAATCACGCAGATAATATTCACTATGCTTACTGCCATACCGTCTTTTTCACAGCCAAATACATATATCATTATCAGTGACATCACGAGTGCCGCTACAAAGCCTGTAACAAGTCCTATCGCAAGGCTTTTAAGGCTCGGCGTAACCTCGTATTTATTCATCACGCTTTTGCCCATATTCCATGCCACATAAAGAATCACTGCCATTGCGAGCAGTGCCACTATGACAATTATCACCCACGCAAAGCCTCTCCAATCGTCAAATTGACGCGACGGCATGGATATATAATGCCACAGCATAAAGCACAATACCACCAAATCCGCTATTGCCAGGTTCGCCATCAGCAGCGGACGGTCTATTGCAAATTTGCCTACAAGGTACAGTAACACAAGCACTAATATAGGGATTAACAACGGATAAAGGTCACCAACTGTCTTACGCGTATAATCATTAAAATCCACTTTCCAATCTCTTGCTTGTGCCACATCGTGTGACTCCAGGAAATATTTCAGCGGCGTTTCATGATAAACATGAGATAGCGACAATGTGCCTTCCATATAAGCCAAATATTCTTTTTCCGTGAGCAAATGATATGCGGAAGCCGGCAAGTCATATCCATTACCTCCGGACATCATCACAATCCCGTCGGACTGTTCGCCTTCTGTAGCAAACCATGTACCTCCGGAGAAAGTTTCAGAATCTTTTGTGACTCTGATAGCACTTCCATGATATGCGTATGCATCATTTATAGGACATTCCACATCTTTATCTATCACATAAATATACATTGGCTCCAGTCCGCGTGCACTATATGCTTGCAGAACATCACCTGAAGAAGCCTTAGACGAAGCCTGTCTATCATCTGCATATTCACAACCTGTGTCATCTGTTTCCATCAGATTGTCAGGCTTACCTGTTGTACATTTTTTAATCACATCTTCGCTTACACCTTTATCTCGTAAAAAATCAGCAAAAGAGCCGTTTGCAAATTCCAGGTCTTCAAGAGGAGAAGCCGTGTGACAGAATGCCATAATGTGTGACCACCCTTTCAAGTCTCCCTGTTCTACGTAAATCCATTGCATATCATCGTTGTCAACCATGCTGCCGGGCTTTATGCCATAATCTATATAGCCAATCACAATAGAAGTAACATCTTGATACGTCCACACCGGTGCTTTAGATGTTTTCACCACATAATCATGGCTGAGTTCTTCGCCAAAGGCAATTGCAGTGCAAAAGCACAAGAGCAAAATAAGCGACAATAATTTTTTCATAATAAGTAGTCTATTTTTTTCGCAAATATAGCGATTTTTATCTTTCACTCCATTCAATACACACAAAAATAATGGTAACATCACTCAAAAAAAGGGCAAACCCGGAATGGATTCGCCCTTTTTGAGTGATAATTATGTGATTTAATTATTCATACACGAATGAGAAATCATCAATGTACATTACAGACGGACCACCAACAAAGTAGTCACCATCTTTACTTGCGGAACATACAATGAACATATATGACGGAACTACAGTAGTAGTTTTATAGTCAATAGGAATGATAAATTCGTGGAGAGCATCACCTTCTGTTGCAGCTGTAAAGATTTTTTCTCCGTAAGCAATAACGTTGGCTCCGTTTTTATCAAAGAGTTTTGCTGTCTTTGTCTGAACGATTACCGGGAATGAGTAAGAATTGTAAGTTTCCGTTGTTTCGTCAAGGAGAGCTACATAGATTATACCTTTGTCCATATCACCTTTTGACACATCGGGTACGCTTGAACTTGTGTAAGCCACTTCGCTCGGTGTGTATTTCACATATACCTTAAGTGCTGAAGGACGAGTAGCAAACGGACGTCCGAAACCGAGTATACCATCTGTACCATCTGTTGCGAGGTATTTACCAATAAAGGCATTACCTGCAGCAAACTTACCGATAGAACCGATACCCACGAATTGTGACTCAAGTTTTGCAGAGTAGTTTCCACCATGCTTGATTGTAGATTCCGGCTTAGTCACGTTCTTATTCATTGTAGAAGAACCATGATTACCTGAATCCCAATACAAAGAGGCTTCATCTGCAGCAAGGAGATATGCCTTGCTTGTAGTATTCCAAGCTTCAAAGTCACCGTTTGTGATTTCGGTTGCAGGTTCTGTTGTGAAGTTGCGAACGTCACCGGACTCAAATCCGTCGCAGACTGCGATGTACTCATATTTCTTACCCGGTGTAAGACCTGTAATTGTAGCGGAGTATGATGCAACGTCAATCGTTGTAGCAGCCACGCTAATCCATTCGCTTGTACCTACCATACGATATTTGAAGCCTAAGTTTGTAGAGCCTTCTTTAAGCACATTTCCGTGGAGTGTTACGGAAGTAGGCCAAATTTCGTATGCTTCAGAGGTTTCAATTGTTACAGATGCATTTGTCACAAAGATTGTAAAGTCTTTATCCGTAAACTTGCCGTTTGAGTCTGTTGCTTTGAAGTGGAATGTTACCACACCTTCTGCAAGAGAATTTGTGATAGTTTCTTCAAAGTTCACTTTAAGGAGGGAAACGTCATTTTCGGCATCGTAAGTATAGAGGAAGTTAAGTCCCTTTGCATCAAGGTCTGCCTTCACTTCTTCCGTCATTTTGAGGAGGTCAACATCGTTTCCGGATATTGAGAGAATGCCGGAAAGGTTGTCACTGCTTAATACAACTGACGTGAGTGATGTAGCACCTGCCACAAGTACGGATTTACGTCCTACTTTGCCCAATTCTGCCACAAGTTGCTGGTCTATATCAAAGTTGTAACCGGAAATCTGCGGTGCGGAAATAATCACAACTTCATTATTGATAACAATTTCCGTATCATCAACTTCAACATCAAAGAAACCGCCACCTGTACCGATACTGGAAGGAGTGTAATGAACTTTGAGATTGTATTGATGAGCCGGCAGCACATTTGCTATTGTTCCTTCTTTGACGAAAGTGTCACCCTTAATGTCTTTTCCTTCCAGTTTCCATGTGAGGTTCACGTCTGTGGAAGGCATCATGAATGAAGCCACTCTGTCGTCTTTACCTTCAAATTTTAGTGTGCCGCGAGAGTGACCGATAGTCATTGTGTAATCGCGGAGGGCTTCATCGACAGATGCATCGTAAGCAACAGATGCGAGAACGTTTGCTATTGTACACTTGAGGTTTACGGTAACATCTCCGGACGTAACATCAAATTCCTGACGTCCCTTGTAGTATCTTGCGTCCCATGATGCTGAAACAGAGTCGCCTGCCCATGCCTCTGCGATATAGTGTCCGCCAATAAGTTTAATACCTTCTGCCGGCACATTATTTATCCCTTCGTATTTGCGTACAAGACCCTTTGTGCTGCTAATCCAAATGATGCAAGAACCGGAGAGTTCAGCCTCATTTGCCACACGAGATTCCACTTTTACGTCTGCATCGACAGAAGTGTTGATAAACACTCTGCCTTCCGAACGGTACGCCTTTGTATCGTCTTGGCAACCTGTAAGCAATGCAAAAGCAGGCATCGCTAACATTGTGCTGTATAATAATATCTTTTTCATATCGGATTATTCTACTACAAAGGTTAATAATTTAACTACTTGAACACTGTTTGCATCAGTAGCAGTGATTTTGAACTGGTGAGTACCCTGATAGATATTCAACAGCGGCACAAACTGTGTAATGTCAAACACTACGTCTGTCTGACCTATTACTTCATTTCCTACAGGGAAACCGAAACTGTCTTTGAGTGCTGTTTCAAGGTCACCCGGATATGCAAGGTCAAATGTAGCTGCAAGTCCCACACCGCGGAGCATCTCGTCTGTTAGTGATTCGGAAATAATTTCCACAAGCAGATGTGCAAATGTAGCTTCGCTGTGAATGTTCACAATGTATGACGTTCCATCTACAGGCGTATTCGGCCCATCAAAATCAATTGTTTCACTTGTAAATGTGATTGGGTCAACTCCCGGGTCAGGGTCTGTTCCGGGGTCAGGGTCTGTTCCGGGGTCAACAGGGTCTTCTTTTCCCGGACGGTCGCCCGGAATAACGTCTTCTTCAGGGTTGATGTTATTGTTAATGTCATCTACAACAACGTCGGAATCCACATTTATGCCTTCGCCCGGATTGATAGTACCTGTTTCGTCCGGAGGTACAGGGTTAGGACCTTTTAGTTTGAAAGTAATAATACGGTGCTGACCTGCTTGAGCATCAGTGTAAGTGTTCACAACGTTTTCAGAGTAGCCGTTTACAGTACCTGTTAGCGTGGTCACAATTGTTGAACTGCCTTCAATTGCTTCAAAGTATCCGGCACGAGTTTCATCTTTAGTGTAGATGAGTGAACCTTGGTCGTTTGCCACAACCACAACTTTCACGTCATCGCCAAGGTATGGAACAAGGCTTGCATCATAGCGAATGCTGACTTTGATATTTGAAAGCACACACTTAATTACACCTATATCCGTGATTTTGGATTCTTGGATAGAGAACGTTTTTGTGCCAAGGAAATATGGTTTTTCCCACGCTGCTTTTTCCACATTGTGAGATTTTACAGTTACCTTGTAGTCGCCAACTGCCAATGGAACAACTTCCGGCATTTCTGAGTATTTCCATTCTCCTGCCACTGCATTTGTAGCAGTATAAATAGTTACTATGTAGTCCGACAAATCAACGGAGAAGCGAGACACTACTTGCTCGGCATTAGACACTTCCACTCCCATTGACTTGAGTGACAATTCTCCTTTTTTGTCACTATCCACTTTTGGATTCCATGACTCGTTGCACGACGTAAATGAAAGTGCTGCAAGGAGGAGTATTGCTATAGATAATATTTTTGTTTTCATGTTGTTTATCCTTTTTTAATAGTTAAGTGTGACATCATCTATAAATAACTGTGCACCCATGTACGTTCCGTCACTCAAGTTTCCAAAACCGGGTTTGCTCAAATTGTCATTACTGATAGTTTGGCAGTTCGGATTGTTTGAAGAACGGAAAATAACGCAGATTGAAGCAGCCTTTGCCGAATTTTCTGCGTACGTAAGGTCCAATGTCACATTGGTGTAAGTAGTTTCAGAAAAAAGGTCTGCCGTTTTTTGTGCCAAAACGTTGCCATTCACGTCCTTAACCCAAATTTCCGCATAGCCGTAGTCGGCACTGTTTTTTGGAGAATATTTGTAGTTAAATGAAAGGCTTGAAGGACGTGAACCGAAACTGATACCATAGTTCACTGATTCACTTGCACTTGCAGGGCTGCTGCCAAGGTGCAAAGAACCAACTGTGATATTTTTGCAACCATCAATGGAGCCTGCAGCCGAATTGCCACCGCCCCAGCCGCATGTGCGTACCATTGCCGCATATGTACCGTTTGCCTTGTCTTCCGTCTTATCTGTTCCGGAAATTGCATTGTAAGCACAGCCATTGTGAGTAAACATACTTGTGCCGCTACCACCTTCAGAAGTAGTCACGAGGTTCATTGTGCCCCAATATGAAGACTTGCTGCCAAGGTATGATTTCCACCAGTATTTTGTGAGACCGGCTTCAACTTCCCATGTTTCCATGTCACCATACAGGAGGGCTGTTGCTTCCTCTGTTGTCACAGTCACTTTAGGAGTGGCGATTTCATTTACTACTGCATAAATAGTGTATGTGGTGTTTGCTTCAAGACCGGAAACGGTGAGAAGATTGCCGCTCACTGTTGCAGGCATTTCCGTGAAGTCCGTACCATTTGATGAAACAAAAACAGTAGCACCAGCAGCGGCATCAGCATTATTTCCTTTAGCCTCAATAATGCGAACTGCCGCCTTCTTTGCAAAGGTGTTCAGCGGAGAAGCCTCAAGATAGCAACCTTCACGTGTAACTGTCACTTCCTGAGTTTGATATGAATTATATGTTGCACGGAGCATGAGATTGTTGTTATTTTCCGGAACAATAAGTTTCACAAGGTAATATTTTGCAGCAATAGCACGTGAATCCGGGTCAACTTCCGTAATGGAATTTACTTTCAAGTTTGTCCAAGTGCCACGCTCATTCTTGTACGCAAAAGTAACATTATCTTGCGGATTGTTTCCATTAAATGCAAGTGTTGTAGCCAAAATTCCGTCTCCATAATAGAGAGGTGCTGTCTGAGTAAGAGCAAGTTCCACTTGTGCAGTTTCTACAGAAAGCGTCAGAGCCTCAGTCGTTTTTCCAAAGAGGTCATTTACCACCACTTCAAAAGTGGAAACAGTATTTCCTTCGATATAATGAATATTCTTCACCACATTTGTAAAATCAAGAATTGCCATTTGGTCAACATTGCGGAAAACACCCTTCGCATTAAGTCCGAGACCGGAAAGAATGGTCTGAGTTTCACTGCTTGCACCAACAAGGTTTATTTCTGATGGCCAACCTTGCTGAATGAGCGACTTGGAAGTGGTTTTAAGCATTACGGAACTGATACCCGCACTTGCAATAATGTCCATTCTCAAGTTTGATGCAGGTGAAGCACCATCAACAAACGCCTGAGTAACACCATTTTCAAAACCCACAGCCGATATTTGTGGTGGTTCAGCAGAAGACAAATCTTGTGTCAAATCAATAGGCACATCTTGCTGCTCAATAAAATCATCAAATGAAATTACGAGGAATGCCTTGCCGGAGGTATTCGTCACATTGAACGTGATACGATAGTGATGTTTTGCCTCAGCCATAAACGATGCCGGACGGATAGTCTCCGTAACACCATTTGGCTTTGTATAAGTCACAGCTACCTGAACACTACCCGTTTTCACATAAACCGGACGTGTTTCTGCAGGACCATAATAAATAGGAGTACCACCGGAAGATGTCACATTCGCACTATATGCCTCCATATAGTTCTTAAAACTATCTGTAAATTTAACACTTACCATAGCATTAGCAAGACCGGCAGTCAAAGAGACAGGAGTTTCATGTCCTTCCTTTACTGTCAGAGTAGTAGAGCCATAATAATACGGCTTTTCAAATCCTTCATCAGATGAACTGCCGTAAAATGCCTCAAGAGTGTAATTACCGATTTTAAACTGTTCTTCAGTAGAAAAATCAGATAAAGTTGCCCAAGATTTCATAAAACTTCCATCTTCCGACGTAAGTCGCAGGCTCAAATCATCTGCAGTAACCTCTGCTGCTGCACGGCTACTATTGTCCGACGACATTACTTCAGAATCAAGTTTCACAACCGGATAGAAAGAGCCCTTCCCTTCACCGGTCATTATGCCGCTCTCATCACCACAACTTGCAAGAAGCAAAGTCAAGCAAAGAGCACCATAAAACTTCATTTTCTTCATAACCATTATATTTATAAATAGATAATTTATTTCTTATACGAACTGCTATTAACTTTATAACATAAATTCTTGCAAAGTTACTGTTTTTTTCGCAAAAAACCTTCTAAATATTGAATTCTCACCAAAAAATAAGCCTTTTTTACCAAAATTTGAATCTTATTATATACTATTTCCGCACACATAAAAACTTTGTGCAAAAAGTTATATAATATTACAAAAGTATGAGGCTGTCTAACAACCAAAGTTAGACAGCCTCAGGGATTTTATGCTCTTGGTAGTTGTACCAGACAGCAATAATTGAATTTATATGACTTCATGAGTATATTTATCAAAATGTGAGAATTATTCCTATTCCTCCCGTAATTTCCAAATTTCTTAGTCCTCACATCTTTCTCAGGATTTCTGTGCTTTTCTTATCTC
>SAMEA3663271__coassemble_775_pt1 | contig 8847 bp, 8 predicted proteins | sample SAMEA3663271__metabat2_low_PE_018 | metagenome-assembled genome bin SAMEA3663271 (sample SAMEA3663271) | pig gut metagenome | biome: pig gut; feature: pig-associated habitat; material: faeces | place: China | collected 2013
AGTCAGCCCGATTTTATGTATGGAGACCTATTAGATATTGTCTGCTTTAATCTTCGCTTTTCTTTTCATTGATAAATTTAACACAAAGAGCACCAATAAAGAGTGAACATCCTGCTACAATCATCATCATGTATTCCGGTGCAGCACCTGTCACACCAAATGCGTAGCCGAGGAGTGACAAAATGTGTCCTCCAACGATTGCACCGATAATCTGCGGAATACAGATTGAACAGTTGAAAAGACCAAGGTATGCACCAATATTGCCACCCTTGAGTGAGTTTGTAAGAATGGTGAACGGCCATGCCAACATTGCCGCCCATGCACATCCTATAAGAACGAATGATACGAATAGCAAATATTGGTTTGTAAACATTCCTGCCGTAACGAAACCTATACCACCAAGGATAAGACTTAACGCATAAGAGAATTTGCGGTTTTTGAACATAGGAAGCATGATTGCCCAAAGTACACTACCGATAGCCTGAACTGCGAAAAGAATACCTACCCAGTTACCTGCATCATTGTATTGGTTTGATTCCGTATTCAGCACAACGTGAGTTTTGTATTTCAATGCGGAAGCATCAGAAATAGTAACCTTTTCATACTCGTCGATAAAGAGTTCTTGAGTGTTCGGGTCGTGAGTGTAGATACCTGCGAGGAGCAATTCCGTTTCTCCGCTCATACGGCTCAAGTGGTCTTTGACATTGATTACGGAAACACTATCTTTTGCGACACCATCAACGTAAAGAGTGCCGTCAATATTGATATCTTTACCGAAATCATACTTTGCAACACCATTAACAGTGAAAAGTTTGCTGTCTTTCACAATCACCGTAGTGTCTTTACCGATAACTGAAATTTCTTTTGCCGGAGTATAAACGCCGTCTATTTCAGCACCTGCCACAAGGATTTTGCCTTTTTCAATCACGAGAGTGGAATCACCGAGGGCAACGTATTTTGCAGTGTAATCAGTATCACCTGCAGTAAAACCGTCAACAGTTTCTGTTTCCGGAGTATTAAAAGCATTTTTGGCGATAGTACCATTTGTATAAGTCCACATAAAGAGGAATGCGAACCAGCAGAAAAATTGCACAACTCCTACTGTCCAGAAAGTAGATGGAGCTTTTTTAAGGAGTTGGAAAAGATTTGAACTTTCTTTCTCACCTTCTTCTTTCTTTTCAATGCCGTTGTACTCGGCATAAGTTTGTGGAGGCCATTCTTTCACTTTCACCATTGTGTAAATAACACAAGCCAGGAGGATTGCAGCACCAAGGTAGAAAGAATAAATCACGGTTTGCGGAATCACGCCGGATTCTGCTGTGTTTTGAAGTCCTATCCATGTAAGCACGAATGGGAAAACGTAACCTACAATACTTCCTGCATTGCAAAGGAAAGACTGGATTGAATAAGCAAGACCTTTCTGCTTTTCATTTACCATATCACCCACAAGCATCTTAAACGGCTGCATCGCCATATTGATTGAAGTATCCAATAGCATAAGGGCAAAAAGTCCCACCATAATTGCAGAAGAAACGGCAAGTCCGAAACTACCGGCATTCGGAAGAAGACACATAACGAGAACAGCCACTGCTGCACCGGCAATCAGATACGGCAAACGGCGACCAAACCTATTCCATGTTTTATCACTATATGAACCAACGAGTGGCTGAACAATAAGCCCCATAAGAGGTGGCAGAATCCAAAAATAACTCAAATCGTGAGGGTCTGCTCCAAGCGTCGCAAAAATACGTGACACATTCGCACTCTGCAATGCATACGCAATCTGCACACCAAAAAAGCCGAAACTCAAATTCCAGAGTTTCCAAAAGCCTAAATCCGGTTTATTTTTCATGTAATGTTATTTATATGTGATTTAATGTAAGTAATTTATTCAATTATTATATGTTGTGCAATAAACTTGGTATTCATTTACGCCATTTCACAAAACACAGGGGCAAATTTACAAAAAATGATTGGAAATAGCAAAGTTTTTTGCAAACTTAGCGAATAATGACTAACTTTGTAGTTATGAAATTAGAAAATAAATCTCCTTACAGGCGAGGAGCGGAGTTTGGCTTTATTTTCGGAGCAGTTTTTACACTGATGCTTTTCAGTTCAATCTATTTGCTCACGCACCCGATTTTTGGATTTCTTCCTACTTTACTTACAATCGGGTGTCCGATTATTCTTTACATCCTTCTCCGCAAAAGTTATGTAGCAGACAATGGAGAGACAACGTATTTCTCACTCGTTGTCACAGGTATTTCATCTTTCTTCTGCGGAGGTTTTATTTGCGGATTGATAGCGATGTTTCATATCCGATTTTTTGATCCAAGCGTTATATCCAAATGGATAACAGAGATGGTTCAAATGTATAGAGCTATCAAAGAGCCTGCTGCACAAGAAATGGCAGACAAACTTCAAAACATAATTGATTTGGGTATGCTACCCTCCCCTGCGGAAATGGGGATAAACATTATTTGGACAGCAATAACAGTAGGAATTATTCTTTCCGCAATCCTCGCTTTTGCAGCTACGATAAAAAAAGTGAATAAAAGAAAATAACAAGATATGGATATTTCTGTAATAGTGCCATTATACAACGAAGCCGAGTCGCTCCCGGAACTTGAAGCATGGATTAGGCGTGTGATGAACGATAATAATTTTTCGTATGAAATAATCTTTGTAAACGACGGTTCTACGGACGATTCTTGGAAAGTCATTAAAGAATTACAGGAAACAAACCCGAATGTAAAAGGGGTTTCTTTCCGTCGCAATTACGGCAAATCTCCTGCACTCAACACCGGATTCCGTCGTGCAAAAGGTGACGTGATAATCACTATGGACGCAGATTTGCAGGACAGCCCGGACGAAATTCCGGAACTATACGGAATGATTACGAAAGACGGCTATGACCTTGTTTCCGGGTGGAAGCAAAAACGCTACGACCCTCTTTCCAAAACTATCCCTACAAAACTCTTCAATGCCACGGCAAGACGTGTAAGCGGCATTAAGAACCTCCACGATTTCAACTGCGGGCTTAAGGCATATCGTCACGAAGTGATTGAACACATAGAGGTTTACGGAGACATGCACAGGTATATCCCTTTCCTCGCAAAAAATGCAGGTTTCACAAAAATCGGTGAGAAAGTGGTGCACCACCAAGCTCGAAAATACGGCACTACAAAATTCGGACTGGACCGCTTTGTTAACGGTTATTTGGACCTTCTTACGCTCTGGTTCACAAACAAGTTTGGTGTCAAGCCCATGCATTTCTTCGGGCTTCTCGGCTCACTGATGTTCATTCTCGGTTTCCTTGCCGTGATAGCCGTAGGTGCTATCAAACTTTACAATATGCATCACGGAAACCATTATACTCTCGTGACAGACTCTCCATATTTTTATCTGTCACTCGTCACAATGATTCTCGGAACTCAGCTTTTCCTTGCCGGCTTCCTTGGTGAACTTATCGTGAGAAATTCTCCTCGAAGAAACGACTATGAGATAGCGGAAGACTTATGCGAATAAGAAAAACTTACATATTTATTTTACTTGCTATTGGTCTGACACTCACCGCAATATCTTGCAATTCCACAGGGTGTATGGAAAACCGTTCCGGCATTCCTATTGCAGATTTTTACAGCACCGATGACGAGAAAAACATTATCATAGATTCCGTTGCAATAGGTGGAATAAATGCCCCAAAAGACTCTCTGATTATCAAGGTTGGAGAGAAAGTTAGCAGCGTTTCACTTCCGCTACGTTCCACAAAAAGTGAAGCATCATTTTTCATTGCTTACCGTTGGAGCGGTTGCCCTGCAAATTTTGCCGACACGCTCTCGTTTACTTATAAATCCATGCCCTACTTTGCATCGGAAGAATGTGGAGCAATGTTTCGATATAAAATCACAAAATTCTGCTACACAAAGCATCTCATAGACTCTGTTTCCATCTTGGATTCACTCGTCACCAATGCAAACTCTGCAATGATGAGAATTTTTTACAAAGTAGCAAACGATAATGAGGAGGAACTGCAATGAGAAACACACTCTTTTTCATACTGTTCCTTCTTGCTTTCACTTCGTTCGGACAACGCAGGATAACACCTGTTACCACTAATGCAACAATGACACAATCTATAAACGAGGTGAAAAACGATTCTATTGACCGCCGCAACATCGTGGAAATGCGAGACTCAGAGGGCAAAATAGTGCTCGTGGACACCGTCACTGGCAAAGAATTTGTGGATTCCGCGGCACTCAAAAAGAAAAAAGAAGTTATCCACCCCCTACTCCATTCTGCTATTATAGGCATTGATATTTGGAATCCTGCAATGAAGCTTTTCGGGCAAGACTATGGATTGATAGGCTTTTCCGCACAGGTAAATCTCAAAAACAAGTATATTCCTACATTTGAATTCGGACTCGGCAATGCAAATTACAAACCCGATGACAATAACTATACATTCCATGCACCAATAAGCCCCTATTTCAAGATTGGTTTGGACTACAATTTTATGTATAATTCCAACCCGGACTATTTGGCATTTGCCGGTATTCGCTATGGCTTTTCACCTTTCAATTATCAGTTGAAAGAAGTAAGTGTCGGTAGCGACTATTGGGGAGAAAACAACACTATTGATTTTCCGGAACAATCTTACACTGCCGGTTGGCTTGAATTGTCTTTTGGAATAAGAGCGAAAATTTGGAGTGACATTTCTCTCGGTTGGACGTTCAAGTACCATAGCAAAATCCACAAAACAAAATCCGATATGGGCGAACCATGGTACATTCCCGGCTACGGAACATCAGGAAGCAATATAGCAGCCTCTTTTTCCGTTTACTACACACTGCCCGTTTGGACTAACAAAAAACACAAACGACCTACAGGAGCTGACCCGGAATCCGACATTTCCACAAACGAAAATATAACGCCAACGCCTGCAGAACAAACTCCATCTATAACTGCGGATAGCGAAAACACGGAAAAGACACAATAACTACAAAATAACAAGTTTTTTATAAAAAAATACATTAAAAACAAACAAGACACGATATGATACTCAAAAAAGGACTAAAACCGGCACTCTGCAGCGACCATGCCGGATACGAACTCAAAGGAATAATTGAAGGGTATCTCCTCTCAAAAGATATTGAATGTGACGACTTCGGTACTCATTCTGCAGAAAGTTGCGACTATGCGGATTTTGCACACCCATGTGCAGAAGCTGTGGAAAGCGGCAAAAACTATCCCGGTATTGCAATGTGTGGCAGCGGTAACGGCATAAATATGACCCTTAACAAACATCAAGGCATACGTGCCGCCTTATGCTGGACTCCTGAGCTTGCAGCACTCGCTCGTCAGCACAACAATGCAAATGTGCTCGTTCTTCCTGCTCGTTTCATTGCTCCGGAAGTAGCACTCCAAATTGTGGACACTTTCCTCAATACAGAATTTGAAGGTGGCCGCCATGAACGCCGCATTGAAAAAATTCCGGTTAAAAAGCAATAATGAACGGACCTATCGGAGTATTTGATTCCGGCTACGGTGGGCTGACAATACTCAAAGACATCGTAAACCGTCTGCCTGAATATGACTATATTTATTTAGGCGACAATGCACGTGCACCTTACGGAACACGTTCTTTTGACATTGTATATCAATACACTCTCCAAGCCGTCAGACACCTTTTCTCACAAGGGTGTCAATTGGTAATTCTCGCATGCAATACAGCATCTGCAAAAGCACTGCGAAACATTCAGCAAAACAACCTGCCGTATATTGACCCTACAAAGAGAGTTCTCGGTGTGATACGCCCCACGGCTGAATGTTTGGACTCATTTACCGATTCCGGCGTTATTGGTATTCTCGGCACACCCGGAACAATACGCAGCCACTCATACGACCTTGAAATAGCCAAACTTTTTCCACACTACAAGGTTTTCAGCCACGCTTGCCCTATGTGGGTTCCTTTAGTGGAATATGGAGAAGCAGACAAACCGGGTGCAGACTATTTTGTAAAAAAAGACATTGATGCCCTATTGAATAAATCTCCGGAAATTGACACCATTGTTCTCGCCTGCACACACTATCCACATCTATTGGAAAAAATCCGCAAATATACTCCGCAGAACATAAAAATCATTTCTCAAGGCGAAATTGTTGCTAAAGCTACGGAAAACTATTTGCTTCGTCACACGGAAATGAAACAGCGATGCACTGCAAGCGGCAACCGCCGTTTCCTCACAACTGAAGACCCGGAAAAATTCAGCCGCATAGCCGGTCTTTTTCTCGGGCAAAACATTACTGCACAAAAGGTGGATTTGGAAGAAATTGATTAGTTTTGGTTCAACAAATACAATCTATATTTGCTAACACCAAAAAGAATTTAACCCATATGCCAAGAATTTGAGAGTGCCTGATTTTCAAGCACTCTCTATTTTTGTTAATTCACATGAGGATTATTGTTTCTTATACATTTGCTTATAGGCTGCCTATACGCACCTGCGGATAGTATCTGACCCATCAGCGTATCGGAGATACTATGTAGCATGGAGTTGATCGTACGTAGAGAACCGTGGACATGTGCCGTGTTGGGGATACGATTGGAGAGCTGTGGTGGTTATATGACGGAGTGAATAGGCTCCATCAGCGTATCGGAGATACGTTGATGGGGAGAAGCCTCGGAGAGGCTTCAGTCGTAGTAAACGCCGGGGTCTGTGTCGGAGACACTTAACCCGGTGATAGTGAACGACCTATAAATATACGAGCTTCGGAGATGCTCGGTTGTGATAATGAATTTGTTTGCAAGTCTGATACCACAACCGAACCTCTCCGAGGTTCGATGGTGGTGGGTGCTGTCTCCGTGTCCCTACGTTAAGCCTCTCACGAGGCTGAACGCAGGGCTAACCACGATTAAAGCCCCTCCAGGGCTTTCTATCCGCATCGTGTCTCCGACACAATGCGGATACCGGTTCTCTCCACCGGGGTTCCTATGTACTTAAGTATCCGACACAAAAAGAAAAAAGAGGTTGTACTTTTTGAAGTATGACCTCTTTTTTTATATGTGTCCGTGTTACAAAAGGAGGGCGTGACTGTTTTTGGCACACTCACCTTTGCTTACAGGTGTTTAGCAGTTTCTGCTATTATTTACGAATGATTTTGCGGATTGTTCCGTCGCTCATACGGACGATGTTCAAGCCGTGCTGCAACTGTGGTTGTTTGATACCGTCCATTGAGTATATTTCCTGTACTGTTGCTTCGCCCGAAACTTCTGGCTGAGAGATGCCGGATTGAGATATTACTATCTCCGGTGAAGAAACAACACAGTATGAGTATGTGTCACGAACAGCAATACCATCTATAGTCCATTCAACGCCGTCAACTTTAAGTTTAACACCTTCTCCAAGTTTGTAAATAGTGCCGTTTTCGCCATCAATACGTAATTGAGCTACAATTTTGTAAGTTCCCTCAGAAATGGTGCTATAATAAAACTGCCAATTTTCGGATGCGTCTTTCTTTTTTATATCGGTCATGGAGCTTGGAAAGTATGCTACCGAGCCTTCGGCCATAGTGATTTTGGGTCTCTCATACTGATGCCCGTAAACCATGATATCTGCAATGTTTGATGTGGCAGTAAATTCATTTATTTCCGTGCGGTCTGCAGGGTTGATATTAGTTTTGCCGACAGTGACGGTTATCTCTTTATATTCCGAAGCATTATCGGTAACTCTTATTACCAAATCATCATTCACTCCGAGTGCATTAGGCGTACCGCTGACTGTTCCATCTGCAGAAACATCTACCCATTCCGGACCTGATGTTTTGCTGAATGTGTAAGGCTTTTCTCCACCTATTACTCCATCAACAACCGAATAGGATTTAATAGCTGTGCCTATATAGTTCATTGGAATGTTGAAAGATGAACTATTATTAAATTCCAAAGGCACGGCAACATATTCAATTACTATCTCCGGTGAAGAAACAGCACAGTATGAGTATGTGTCACGAACAGCGATACCATCTATAGTCCATTCAACACCGTCAACTTTAAGTTTGACACCTTCTCCAAATTTGTAAATAGTGCCGTTTTCGCCATCAATACGTAATTGAGCTGTAATTTTGTAAGTTCCCTCAGAAATGGTGCTATAATAAGCCTGCCAATTTCCGGATTCGTCTTTCTTTCTTATATCGGTCATAGAGCTTGGAAAGTATGCTACCGAGCCTTCGGCCATAGTGATTTTGGGTCTCTCATACTGATGCCCGTAAACCATGATATCTGCAATGTTTGATGTGGCAGTAAATTCATTTACTTCCGTGCGGTCGTCCTGCGCTGAAGCCGACAGACTTAATGCCATCATACCAACAAAAAGAACACTTTTTTTTGATAAAGAAAACATTTTTTTCATATTATTCAAACCTCTCCTTGACCCTTTGGCTGCCCCTCAAGCGGGAGCTTGAGGAGTTTGCTTCTGGGAACGACTTATATGAGGTTGGGTCGTTATGGTGAATTTTTTATATTTATTTATAGTTCACTTTCTCCTTTGTGGGCTGTTTCATTCGAGCCATGATGCTGAAAGCACCTGTGCCCTTGCCACCGGAGACACCTTCTTTGAGTACCCAGTGATAGATGAAGTAGTTATCGCCATCCTTGACGATGAAATCAACGTCCATGCTGCGGTGCATCACCTGATAAGGGTATTTCGGGTTCTTGAACTCGGTCCACTGTGTGGTGTGGAAGATAGACTTCACGAAACCATCGCCCCACACCTTGCGTGCTTCTGCATCGGCTTTGCTCTTCAGTGCAGCGGGTGCAGTCACTCCCTTCGGCATCTCAACTGCGGGTGT